>Ga0209986_10000046_pt1 | contig 97241 bp, 60 predicted proteins | sample BlataG_FD_183168 | JGI IMG/M metagenome (GOLD analysis project Ga0209986, IMG submission 183168) | Deep subsurface microbial communities from Black Sea to uncover new lineages of life (NeLLi) - Black_00105 metaG (SPAdes) (version 2) | ecosystem: Environmental > Aquatic > Marine > Oceanic >...
GTGCCACCTGTGCCGATGGAAAATATCGCGATGCAACGCAAGCCATTAAGCTGGCACGCAAAGCGTGTCAGCTCACCGGTTGGAATGATTTCAGTACACTCGATACGCTGGCCACCGCCTATGCCGCTGATGAAGACTGGAAACAGGCAGCAAGCTGGCAAGAAAAAGCGCTCGATTTTTCCCCCCCTGCACAGCGGGCCGATCTGCAACGCCGACTCGATGCCTATCGTAAAGAAAACACTTCTGCAAACAATTTTCCGTAGTGCGGAATGGTGCTCTTTCCTTGAATTGATTGGTCTATTGCACTACACTCCGTTTGCGGTTGTCCCACACATTATTTCAGTGGTCCGTGTCGGCCTGAACGAGTCATTTTATGCTGCAACAACCGGGTCAAATTGTTTTAGGGCGTGCACTTCTGGGTCGTAACTTTGTCAATCCATTCTTTGACTATCTGCTCATTGGTGGTGGGCTGAGTTTATTTGTCGTTGGATTTATTTTGTTCAATCCGCTGGGCTCCGAGTTCATCAGCACAGAAACACTGCCCTATTTCTTTCTTTTGAGTAACAGCGCGCATTTTGCCGCATCAACGGTCAGGCTCTATACAAAACCAGGCGCGTACCAGTCGTTACCCTACGTGACCATGGGACTCCCTGTTGTTGTGCTTGCTGTTTTGATTGGCTGTATGCTTCAAGCAGATCGGCTCGCACCCCAACTGACCTCACTTTATCTCACTTGGTCGCCCTTTCACTATGCCGCCCAGTCTTATGGACTAGCGGTCATGTATTGCTACCGCTCAGGATGCACGCTGGGTGAACAAAATAAAAAAATGCTTTGGTGGGTGGCCATGTTGCCCTTCGTTTACAATTTTTTCATTGCGGGCAATGTGGGACTGCATTGGCTCGACTTTGCCGACTGGCTCCAATATCCGGTCGCCCAAACGTGTTTACGTATCTTCGCGTTTACCATGCCAATTGCTGCCTTTGGGGGAATCGTTTTTTTGTTCTGGCGTATCGCGCGTACCGAAAAACAAGTGATGCCTGCAATTAGCGGCGTCATCTTATTCACCAATGCCATCTGGTGGTTTCTCTTGCCCCCACTTCAAGCTTTCGTATGGGCCACCATTTTCCACGGGATTCAATACCTTGCCATCGTGATTATTTTTCACGTCCGTGACCAATTAGCAGTTCCTGAAAACCATCACAGTCGCACCTATCACATCTGCTGGTTTTATGGGGCGTGTATCCTTCTAGGCTATGGTCTTTTTCACTGTTTTCCGCGTGCATTTATTTTCATGGGATTCGGGCCCGTTGAAAGTGTCTTGTTGGTCGTGGCCGTTATTAACATTCATCACTTTATCGTGGATGCGTTTATCTGGCGTTTAAAGAAAACCGACTCGAATCGAAAAATTGTCGAATCTGCTTCGCCCGTACCTGCGTGACCAATTTATCAGTCGGCTACAATCATCTGTTGGCAGAATATAACCAAATTAAATTTTAGGATAGCACTTACATGGATGCCGGTTTGAATAGCCATCGAAGTCTTCGGGCTATCTTTGCGTTGACTGTGTTATTTTTTTTCTTCGCGATTGGACTAGGTCTGGTTCAATCACTTAGTAGCTACCATCGACTCCCTCCAATTAATTCGCACTACATGCCAGAAATTACAGCGCTTATCGAAAACGAGGATTACGGCAGGGTTATTCCACAGCTGGAGCTCGCCTCTTCTATCGATCCGGCAGATACTGAAAAGAACAAGCAACTACTCACCAAAGTCTGTTCTGTCGCCGCTCAATCTTTAATTGAGGCAGGGCGATTCGAAGATGCCATCGTTCAATATGATAAAGCTTACGCGGCCAACCCAAACTCGACCGACGTGCAAAACAACTTGGCGTGGATTTTGGCCACCTGCCCTAATACGGCGCTGCGAGATGGCACCCGCGCGGTCAAGCTAGCGAAACAAGCCGCCCAAAACACAAATTACACGGATGCGTCTATGCTTGATACGCTTGCCGCAGCGTATGCTGAAGCGGGTGATTTTGCGAACGCTGTCCGCACGCAACGCGAAGCCATACGTTTGACCCCGGCAAACTATCGTAGCGGTTTGCAGCAAAGACTTGATTTATATCTCCGCGACAAACCGTATCATTCTCGTCAATCTTCGGACGGATCTTAATTTTCGATTGCTATTTCTCTGTCTCACAATAAAGCTGGGCTGCTGTCGACCTACCTGACGACGCCTACAAATGAACCACCCTATACGGACGCCATGCGTCAGGCTGGACGTCAAGTCACACCATGATTTATAATTGAGGAAGATTGGATGGGTGTTGCGCGGCACTATATTTCTCCCTAGAAGGCAAGGTCTCTATCAGTGGAACCAACAAGTGATTCCCGGAACAAGGCAACTGCGACGGAAACAACGCAAGGTCAGAAGCAGGCGATTCCGCTGTTCCCCACAGTTTGCTTTGTCTCTGAGTATCAGAACATTGAGGCGTTGAATAACGAGCTCCAAGCTTTCTGCCTCGAACAGGAAAATTCCAAACAGGGCATCGATAGCGGGTCGATTCAAGGGGGCTATCACTCCTCGCGAGATTTTTTTGAGTTTGAAAACGAATCTGTTCAGATGCTCAAAGAATTACTGATGACAGATGTACGAAGTTATCTTGCGGAATATTGGCGACAGGAAAGCACGTCTCCTCTATCTGACATTTCGGATCTTTCGATGCGAATGACCGGTTGGTCAGTCATCTTAAGACAGGGTGGTGTCAGCACGCCGCATACACATCCGGGTGCTCATTTGAGTGGGGTCTATTATGTAAGTACGCATGAAAAGAGTGGCGTTGCAACCGATCAGGGTGGCGATCTCGTTTTGGTTGATCCTCGAATTCGTGCGACAGTTGCCCCGGTGAAAGGTCAGAAAAGTAACGCGATCTTTCAACCCAAACCAGGAATCACCGTGATGTTCCCAAGCTTTTTAGAACATTACGTACTTCCCTTTCAAGGTGACGGTGTGCGTATCTCCATTGCCTATAACATCACATTCTCTCCAAATGCCCTGCAGCGGGATTAAAATTCTGGTGAACTTGCCGATAACTGCAGACGTATGGCAAGGACGAATTATGGTGTAGATAATGTCGACGTTCCTGCTCAGGTACATCAAACTCTTTTTCATTGCCGATTTGGCAATTGTCATAGCGCACGTGCTACTGCACGATCGCTCTCCGCTCTTTGATCTGGACCTGGAAAATAACATTCCCACCTATTTTGCGGCTGCACAAGTTTTTCTGACTGCCCTTCTGATGGTCGAAATACATGTCACAGAACGTAAATATTTCAAGCGTATCGTTCCCGGAACGTGGGTCTGGCTCGTACTCGCAGCGGCGTTTGCGTACCTTGCAATTGATGATGTGGCGGCGATTCATGAGTATGTTTTAAGGCATACGGCAAGAGACCTCCTGCCTCCTGATTCGCTCTGGATTTCTTTAATGCCCTGGCAAATCATCTTTGGGCCCCTCTTCGCCCTGATCGCAGCCTTATTGGTAATGATCATGCTGACCCGATTCATTAAAGACAGGACGCTGTTGCGACTTGCCGGTGCTGCTCTAGGCTGCTGGATTTTTGCAGTCCTCATGGAGGGCTTGGCAAAACCTGTCTTTATGGCACAAGGTTGGTACGACGCAAGCGTGGTCATTGAGGAAGGATTAGAATTAGTCGGTGGCACACTATTCGTTCTTACCTTTGCAAAATACGTGGACGCCCTAAAAGCAGATTTCCAGCCCGATTCTTGTGCCCAGCGCAGCAGCTATCTCTTTATCAAGGCCTCCGCATTTATCCTGCTGATAAGCATTTGCGGGGCAGGCATTGTGGTCGGGTTTTCACTGCAAAATTCGGCATGGTTGTATCGCCATAATGCGGGCGTGCTTATGAAAAGAGGACAGTACGATCGTGCAATCGTTGCGTTTCAGCAGGCGATCGAAGAGCGTCCAAATGATCCAACTGTATGGGCCCAACTCGGACGCTGCCAACAACAACAGCAAAATTTATCCGCGGCGATCGAGAGCTACAGCAAATCACTCGAAATCAATCCACGACAACCTTTATTGCTGCGAGCCTTGAGACAACTCGAGGTAAAGGCTTCTGGCGCTAGTCCTCAGAGTGGCAAAGAGTCGAAAAAGAATCCGGTCGCCCATATAGATAATCCGTTCGAGGACGGCTGGGATACCGAGGCATTTGCGAAACTTGCCGACAAACAAATAAAGGTTTTTGGAAAACACTTGGAAAAAGAATCGTCGCTTACTCCGACCGACCTTGCTCCTTTGATTACATCTGATTTCTCCTGCAAGGCTCTGCTTCCAGAAAACCAAAAAGAGGTTTTTTCCGGCAAGGCACTTACCGTACAGCGAGGACAATCGAATGGGGATTCAAAGTCGTTTACGGGACCGCAAGGGTTTTCGGATGCTACAAAAGAACTGCTGAGTGTTTTTCAACCTGCTGAAAAGATTCGATCTAAATTTAAAATTTTTCGCGTAAATAAAGATGCAGATAGCAACTATATCGACACAACGTTGTATGTTGCCCTCACAGGCCGAAATGGTCGTGAAATGGTTGAGCAAAATGCGACCTGGTCGATTCGCTGGTTGCCAGGAAAAGATAAAACACCACCGCGCATGGATTCCATTAGCGTCGACGACTTCGAAATAGTTCGAACCGCGGGTAGCGAAGGCGCCCTTTTTGCAGAGTGTACACCAGCTGTACTGGATGCAAATGATTGTTATGAACCTCAAATCCTTCGCGGATTCAACCATTGGCTACAAACAAGTCAACGTCGGAGACATCTTTTTCGCCTTGGCACCCCGGGGATTGCCGTTTCAGATGTCGATGGAGATGGCCGAGAAGACCTCTACCTCTGCCAGGAGGTGGGCCTTCCAAATCGATTATTCTTGCATCAGGAAGACAACCGATTGGTTGATGTTTCCAAAGATTGGGGCGTGGACTGGCTACATGATTCTCGTTGTCCACTGTTTTTCGACTGGGATAACGATGGGGATCAGGATCTTGCCGTTAGTGTACTGGGTGGAGTCATACTGGCCGAGAATAATGGAAATCAGACATTCAAACTCCACAATATTCTCTCAACGAGCGATGACACGCAATCGATGGCGGCAGCCGACTACGATCAAGATGGAGACATTGACCTTTTCGTCTGTGTCTATCGGCGCGATGGCAAGACCTCGGGCGAAATGACTTCCCTGCTACCAGGGGAGGCAGAAAATTTTGTGTATCACGATGCCAATACCGGGGGGCCCAGCGCACTTTTTCGCAATGATGGTGATGGGAAATTCACTAATGTGACGAAATCCGTTGGCATGGATGACAATAATTATCGCTTTAGCTACGCCGCATCCTGGGACGACTACGACAATGATGGAGATGTTGATCTTTATGTTGCGAACGATTTTGGTCGCGATAATCTCTACCAAAATACAGATGGAAAATTCAAGGATATTGCAGGCGATGCCAACATCGAAAACAGTGCCAGTGGAATGGCCGTTATCTCCGGTGATTATGACCACGACGGGTGGATGGATATTTTCGTAAGCAATATGTGGTCCTCGGCTGGTAATCGCGTTATGACCCAAGACAAATTTAAAGCCGACGCCCCCGCTGAAATTAAAAATCGTTTACAGCGACTTGCCCGAGGCAACACGCTCTTGAAGAATCAGGGGGATGGACATTTCGAGCATAAGAGTGCCGACACCAATGTTGAAGTTGGCCGTTGGGCCTGGGGTTGCCAGTTTTTTGATTTAAATAACGACAGCTGGGAAGATTTGATGGTGGCCAATGGCTTTATCACCACCGATGATTCCGGCGACTTGTGAAGTTTTTTTTGGCGACAGGTCGTGTCGCAATCGCGCAACAAAGAAGGAGACGGGCACCCAGATCAATTTCAAGCAAATAACGCATTGGCCGTAATGCTCGACCACGGAATGTCAATTAGCGGGCAGGAAAGACATTGTGTTTTCCTCAATACGGGCGCGGATAACCGTTCTGGCGAAAAGTTTGCGTGCATCTCTGCTGTATCTGGATTAGATTTTCCCGATGATGGGCGTGGCGTTAGCGTGGTGGATTGGGATAGTGATGGGGATCAGGATTTATGGGTGTCGAATCGCAATGCGCCCCGTATTCGTTATTTTCGCAACGACACCCATACAGGCAACAACTACATCACCTTACAGCTTGTGGGAAATGGTTCGACGACCAGTCGCGACGCAGTGGGTGCCCGCGTCGAAGTATTTTTAGATCCTCAAGCAAACCAAGAAAGTTCCGAGACCGATAAAACCACTGACCCTCCACGTGCTAATAAGCTTATTAAAACAGTTCACATCGGTCAGGGTTTTCTATCCCAATCCAGTCGTTGGCTACACTTTGGTATCGGTGATGCCTCTAAAATTTCCAAAGTTACGGTGCAGTGGCCAGGTGGAAGACTTGAGGAATTCTCGGATCTGAAAATAAACACGCGGTATGAGATTCATCAAGACGGTAAGCTTGTTCTGGTCCCCTCTCCATCGGTAGTCCCACCTCTTCCAAATTCATCGCCGACGCTCCCAGAACCCGCAGGCCAATTTAGGGTACCTCTCGTCGCAAATGTACCGATGCCCGATCTGCCTTACCGTGACGCCTCGGGCCTGACAAAAAATCTTCTTGACGTAAAGGGAGATGGGATGCTTTTGATCAATTGCTGGTCAACGACCTGCATGCCTTGCCTCAAAGAGCTAAAAGAATTTACCGATCATGCACAAGAATTACGCGATGCAAATATTAATGTTCTGGCACTTTGTCTTGACGCGGAAACGGGTGGCACAGCCTTAAATAATGGGGCTCTCGATATTCTGAAAAACATGGGCTTCCCTTTTAGCTACGGCGAAGCAAAAGATAATCTGGGAGGCGCGCTAAGCACTATTCATAATGTAATGACTGCCACTGGAGGGCTATTGCCAGTTCCGACAAGTTTCCTGGTTGATGGTTCAGGACGATTGGTTGCAATCTATAAGGGTCCTGTAACGGTGGAAACGCTCATCGCGGACAAAGATCACTCATCGCTTCCTCGGTGGGAACGATTTCGCCGGGCAGCAAACCTCCCGGGAACCATTATAGAAAACGCCGTCTTAGAAAAGGCCCTGACGAAGGGAGACCATTTTGCACGAACGCGTCTTGCCAATCACCTTGAAGAACAAGGATGGTCGCATGCCGCATCGATCCAATATGAAGAATTAGCCAAAATACTCCCTGACTCAGACGAGAAAAAGGCAACGCTCGGCAATGTCTATTTTGAAAGAGGACTATTGCTGGCTCGACAAAAAAAATGGCAAGAAGCGATTGAGTCGTTTAATCAATCTCTTGATCAAGAAACAGCTGCCCCGGCCTCACACTACAATTTGGGCATCTGCCTAGAAAAAACCGGCCAAACTGATCAGGCCCGCTCTGAGTATGAAGAAGCTCTCCGACTTCAACCTTCGTTGATCACGGCACGAGCAAATTTGGGGCGGTTACTTGCTCGGGAAAAAAATTGGCAACAAGCAGAAATCCAATTCCAAAAGGTCGTCGATGCACGACCGAAGGATGTAAACAATACCTACAACTTAGGGGTTTCTCTTGCGATGCAGCAGAAGTGGAAGCAAGCCACCATGCAATTTAATCGTGCCCTGGAACTGGAACCTAATTTCTCCCAGGCTAAACAGTATCTTGAGCGTATCCGCGTAAAGACATTATCTAAAGATCCCGCATAGGAATCCGAACACAATGGTGAAGAACCTCGAAAAGGATCTAAAATCGGTGCCTTGTTACATGAACTCTATGCGGTTTTTACAAAGAAGAAATATTTCAATTCGCAAAGTAGGGTCCATTGCCTGTTGCCTTACGACTGTCTTGGTTCTGCAAACCGGTTGCAGTCAGTCAGATACCTCAAGCCAATCGAGCCTTTCGGTTTCCTCAAACTCGTCAACGGTTTCTTCCAAAGACGCCAAAGCCAAAAATGGAACGGGCCGCACCCATGTCGTCCGTGTTGCGGTTGATTCTCAAGGCATGCAGGTCGACGAGCTTTCCGAAAAAGATATTGATTTTTATGAGTGGATGGAACCCCGGAAACAAAATCAAATTCAGTCCTCAAAAGATTGGCCTGTTTTTCATGACTTCCAGTACACGGACCTTCAGCCCTCGAGCGGCGTTGATTTCCGACATTATCCCGTGGACTGTGCAATGCGAGAATACAAATCAGCACACTATGACCACGGAAATGGTGTTGCCGTGGCTGACATCAACAACGATGGGCTTCTTGACATGTATTTCGCCACTCAAGTTGGTGCGAACGCGTTATATCTCAATAAAGGGAACGGGCAGTTTAAAAATATCACTGATGCGTCTGAAACGGGGCTTGCTGATCGAGTCTCCGTAGGTGCGTCTTTTGCCGATATCGATAATGATGGCGATGCCGATTTGTTTGTCACCTCAGTGCGCGAGGGTAATAAACTTTTTGAAAATGATGGCAGTGGTCGCTTCAAAGACATCACAGCTAAAGCGCGATTAGGGCATCAGGGACATTCATCCAGTGCTCTCTTTTTCGATTTTGATCGAGACGGATTACTAGACCTCTTTCTTACAAATGTTGGCCAATACACGCTGGATGAAAAAACGGCATCGACGGCAATAAAAGATTTTCCGTTTTCTTACTATTTGGCTTTTGAAGACGCCTTCTCGGGGCACCTCAAACCGGAACGAACGGAAACAAGTATTCTTTACAAAAATATGGGTGCGAATGTTTTTGAGGATGTCTCCCAAAAAATGGGCCTCGCGGACGAAAGTTGGTCCGGTGCAGCTACCCCAATCGATGGCAATGGCGATCTTTGGCCGGATTTATATATAACCAACATGCAAGGCGACGATGAATACTATGAAAATATCGAGGGGGTCATGTTTCTCCGAAAAAGTCGCGATGTCTTTCCTAAAACGCCCTGGGGGTCGATGGGAATTAAAGTCTTCGACTTCGAAAACGATGGGAAACCGAATATTTATGTAACCGATATGCATTCGGACATGAGTGAAAATGTTCCTCCTGAGAAAGAAAAACTTAAAGCGAACATGAAGTATCCGGAATCTTTTCTTAAAACCGGTGGTGCAAGTATTTATGGAAATGCTCTGTACCGCAAAGAAAATGACGGGGCCTTCACCGAAGTATCTGATCAAGTCAACGCTGAAAACTATTGGCCTTGGGGATTGAGCATTGGTGATTTAAACGCAGATGGTTTCGAAGATGCCTTTATCGCGTCAAGTATGAATTATCCATTTCGTTATGGCGTGAACTCACTACTACTTAACGACCATGGAAAGCAATTTTTGGATAGCGAATTTGTCGTAGGAGTGGAACCACGTCGGGGTGGTCGGACAGCCGCATTCTGCTTTGCGTTGCCCTCCGATATGCGAGATTTTTCAGGATCTTCTAAGGTTTACATGGATCAAATATGCGAGGGTCGCGATGGTGACATTGAAGTCTGGGGAGCCTTGGGAACACGTTCATCGGTTATCTTTGATGTGGAAAATGATGGCGATCTTGACATTGTCACTAACGAGTTTAATGCAGAACCCATGGTCCTGGTCAGTGACTTAAGCGAAAAAAAACCAATTCATTTTCTCCAAATACAATTGGTTGGTGCGAAGTCAAATCGGGATGGACTCGGTGCAAAGGTTATGCTGCATTCAGCCTCTGGGAGGCAAACACGATTCCACGATGGGCAGTCAGGTTACTTATCACAAAGCCGGGCACCGCTCTATTTTGGACTCGACGAGGACACCTCAGTCGACAAAATTGAAGTGTTCTGGCCGTCCGGGAAACAACAGGTCGTTGAGGGGCCGATCGATACCAATCAAACGATCACGGTCAATGAAGAATAATCCAATTTTGGGATTATCTAGTGTTATGGTTACACATTTTCGAATTGGGTTCCGTGCTACCCTGCTCACAAACGTTGTATTCATCTCTCTCGGTGGATGTGAATCGAAACCTATTCAACCGGTTCGCGAAGTGAAAATTGAAATGACAGCGCACGATTTTAAGTGGACTAGCCGGTATGCGGGCCAAGATGGAAAACTGAATACCAAAGACGATCGGCTTGCAAAAGAGATACTTCATGTGCCTTTAGATGCGAATATAGAAATTGTGCTTAAGAGCCTCGACTACTTGTACTCTCTCGAAGTACCTCTGGCAGGAAGGAAAGAAATTGCGGTTCCAGATTTAACATTTTCACTCCATTTCAAAGCCGATAAGTTGGGGACTTTTGAAATGCCCGGCGATCAAATGTGTGGCTATACCCATCCCGACTTGATGGGAACGCTCATTGTAGAAAGTCAAGCCGATTACGCCCGGTGGCTGAACACAAAACAATAATGCTATGAAAACAACTGGCCTCCAAGAATGTTTCACAAAACTAAGGCGCTCGGCCATTTCAATCATTTTATTGGCCCTGCTCGGTGGCGGAGGTTGTCTTTTTTTTTCCCGCTCTGACGAACCATATCATGTGTACCCGGGGGATGATCTCCAAGCCCTACTCGACCGTGTAGCGAAGGACCCACTGCGCAAACATATCAAAGTACATTCGGGCATCTATCGTCCCTCGAGACACCGGCAAGCTCTGATTGCGTTCACCAAACAACACGATGGTGTCGTTTTAGAAGCAGAGGGTGATGTAACGCTCACTGCTGCCAACCCCCAAATCGCGCGAGAGGCCGATGAGGGGTATCCAGCGGTAGTCAATCATGTCGTGTACTTTGGTGATGGCATTAGCCCTAAAACGAAAATTCGTGGATTCAAAATTACGGGCGCAAATAATCATGTGATTTTTTCCGAAGACCCAAAATATGCAATTCAGCCAGAAGTGGCCGGCTTAGAAAAGCACAAGTTATTTTTTTACGCCGATGGTGGTGGCATTAAGATTTTTGGGCGTTCTTTCCCTACAATTGAGAACTGTGTAATCCACGATAATTATGCGAGTCCGTGTGCCGGCGGCGTATCGATAGAACACAAAGGCACGAGAGGCAAAGAATCTGTTTACTTCAAAGACTGCGTTTTTCGCAACAATAGTTGCCCCATCAATGGTGCAGGGATCGATATGCTACGAGGAAGTTCAGCCGTTATTGAAAATTGTCTTTTTGTAGACAATAAATCGAATAGCAAACACGATACACGGAGCAGCCAAGTACCGCCCTGGCGACCAAAACGGGGTGGCGGAACGTTGACTGTTTTTCCTACATCCCGCGTGGTGGTTAAAAAGTGCACATTCACTGGCAATCGGAACGGTGTCGATGACTCAGGGGTCGATAGTGTTTTTGAAGATTGTATCTTCTGGATGAACAATGCACCGGGAGGTTGGCTGACAGCTCCTCGCTATGAACTCGATATCAAAGATGCAGATGGGGTCCAAGGCTGCTTCCTTCAGGGAGAAACCATCGATCTTTTTGGCACCCTCAATCCTTCAAAAAACGTTCTCGGTTGTCCCAATCCAGACTTTGACGCTGCGTATCGCCCTCAGGCTTCCGGTTTTGAAAAAGCGGGATACCGCCCACCGAGAGAGCAAAAGAAATAGATGGGACGATTCAAAAGATTCGAGTTTTGAGTTACCACAATCAGGGACTGATCTCTCAAAACCTATTCAATTAAACGGATTACCCGATTTGATCTCGAGTCCCGTAGTTTTTGCTGCTCGCGAAACAACACATTTCCCTCGTTATCCAAGAGCACCGATTCGCTTTTTTCTGGAACTGCCTTGGTCTTGGTGTGGTCTGACCAAACTTTTAAAACCTGCTCACGCGCGTCTTTGCGCTGTGCCGGATCACACAACAAATCATATGAAAACGTTTCGAATCCGGGCAAGCGGCGAAGCGAGCGTTGCGCAATATAACGCACTGCGTCGTATGGATCCTCCAGCAACCAGGCGAGGTGCGGGGCCTGCCACTCCTTACCTACTGCCTCAAGTGCCGGGGGCCAACCCATATGCCAAGCTGCCAAGGCACGTTCCCCGCGTCACCGGTCAATAACAATTGTAGAGCGGCTGATATTTTTTGCTCTGAATCATTCAGTTCTGGTGGTGCGATCCCATACCATTTTTGAAGATAGTCAACCGTCCAACCTAGCGACTGTATCCAAATGACAAAGATTACAAGCGTTAGGTCTCCCTGTTGTAACGCTGTCCCGTACATCCGGACTATCAATTTGATGATTCCGACTTGCTTTTAGCAGTCCGTACGAAGTATGTGGCATATGACAGTTGTAACAAACACTGCCATTCGAATCTTCCGGATGATGCGTATGCGCGATGAGTCGCCCTGAATTTTCAAATTCCGTATGGCATTGAATACATGCACCGTTGCCTAGCGCATCACGAAAGAGCTGATCATCCGCCCACTGCTTTGAATCTCGGAGATCATTCTTTGATTGATGCATCGAGTGACAGGAAAGGCACGACAATTCACCCTTCTGATAACAGGGTGAATGAAGAACGCCATTGAATTCGCGGCCCGAAGTTCGCACGACACCATCGGACCAAAAATGGCCATTGCCATGCTCACTGGCCCCCACTCGGCGCGCGGTATGAAGATCCTCACCCGGAAGGTAGGGAAAGCCATTTTTGAGATATCCTGGTTCATCGATCATCGCCGACACCAGATGACACTGTCCGCAAACCTCGGTGGACCTTTCGTGGGTCAATTTTGCTGGATTGACGATCGGATCTACCTCTTGATCCCGGACCATGGCTTTATGGAAAGCAATGCGCTTCGCTCCTGGACCATGGCAAGCCTCACATGAAATTCCAAATTCGGCAACATGTGTATGCATTTGCATATAGTCGATCCCTGGAACGCCATGCGTTGCGTGGCAGCGAATACAAGCCTGATTCCACCTCCCCTTCTCTGTATGACTCGGATCGGTTCCCGGTGGCTGGAGAAAGGTTGCTCTTCTCGGCACCCACCGCTGACATTCTTTTAAATAAGCAAAGGGAATTATTTCTAATTCCCTCTCCCAGTCGGTAGGTGTCCAACACACCTGCATGTGATGCGATTCGGTGGTCATCACAATTGATTTTTTCTCTACGTCTTCCTGTGGCAGTTGCAAGTGGGAAAAAATTTGTTGCCCTCTTTAGTGAATGTTGCTTTAACACCTTCCACATCGATTTTCTCGCCCGTAAAAGGCCCCATCATACTTTCTGGTGATGCCACTTGAGTCATCGTGCGATGGTAGGAGGCATACCAACTTGCATATTGGTCGGGGTGACATTCAAGACACGCCTTTGAAAACACAAACCCATCGCGAGCAACCTCAAGCGGTCGCTCAAAAACAGGCAAAGCTGCGCGTTCCGGTGCGCTCCAAAGCCAGACGCTCAGTAAGCCCGTCCCCAGGATGAGAATGAAAAGAAGCCCCCTCCAGGGACCGAAGCGGTAAAACCAAGAACGAGCATCACTGATCTGAGAGGCAGAGTCGTGTCTAGTCACAATCAACTTTCCCTAACTTAGCGATCGGCCTATGATTTGATTGTCTACCAAAAAAGCGAAAAAAAATTACAGTCCAACTTCATTTTTTTAAATGAAAAAATTCTCTTGCTCTTGTAGCGGAATGGGCAAATGGCAGACAATAAACAACACTTGCGGCACAACTCTTTTCGATCTTGCGGCAGATGCCCGCTGATTCAACATCCTTCAATAGATAATCCGCAAAAGGTCCAAAGAGAGAGTAGGGTTACCACTGCACAAATATCGTTCTCTCTGGGGTTGGGGTTGCCAACTCAAACACTACAAAACTCGTATGGAACTTGAAATTATTCCTTCTCATCTATTCATTGTGGAGAAAAGCAGAGCGGGATTACAATAAAATGGGAAACTGTCCTGCATATTTTTATCCATAAATTTAAGACTGCCCCTGGCTGATCGATGCAAGTCAATCGTGTACGCAACGAACGCATTGCTCAAAATGCGCATCTGTGGAATTCGACCCTGGGCAATACGCTCATTAAAGATCTTTCTAATCGTCGCTGGGATCTTCCAACTCAAAGTCAAGATCCTGAATTCTGGAACTTCATACATGCGCTAAATACTAGCGATTGGATTGCTGCAGCCTACTTTCTCTTCGCTGGAAAATCACAAATCCTCCAGCGAACCTGTGGCACGGACGGGACCCTCTGTTTCTGGATGGCAAAGCGGTATCTAGATCCACTTTATCAGGCAGCAGACCGTTTCGGGCAGGACCGTAAGGAGTGGCAGGGTCAACTGCAGGAAGCCTATCAATTCGGCAAACTACCTGCCTATGGTCCAAGCGTTGCTGAAGGAGAATCCGTAGCGATACCTTACGTATCGAAACAAGGCGTCGTGCAACACGGTCGTAATTTAACCCGGCTGATTCCAATTTTCCAGGAATACGAAAAAATCAATCAGCTATATCAACGGCCCGGAAGAACCGAAACCGGTGCAACGATCCGCTTTACGCAGGGGCATAACTGGTCTTACAGTCATGCCCGTGTAGACTTGATCGATCAGAATCTTTTTCCGGAAGAGGGACGGCGTATTTTAATCAATTGGGATGCCCATCGAGACCTTTCTTCTCCCTTTCGGCATCTCTCTGAAGAATTAGCATTTCTGACAAAATGGATGCAGATCGACAAGGACCGACTGCTCTGGCTGATTCGTCACGGAGAAAGCCGAGAGGAAATTGCTGAGGTTTCAAGCATGATGAGTATTGCAGGGTGGATTATTCCGCTGCTTTATTCGCGGCATTTTACCCATCAAGAAATTTCTGAAACTATCCTGGTCGTTCCCCGAGAGGCGATCGAAACCGCCGACAATAGTTATTGGCCAGGCTACGGTACACATACTCTAGGCGTAGGTTACGCTGCCATTGATTTTGAAGAAATTTCGGAACTTTACCAACTGCTCGATCAGAATAAGTTGCACCCTGCATCTTTGGAATCCGATCGTAAGCCGATAATGAATTTTCCAGATACACTTCAGAAGCGATTGAAAAATGGTGAATGGAAAAGCTTGCAAAGTGTAAGTTCTGCCCCACAACTGCAAACAATTTCTGACGAAGTCTCAGAAATTGTGCAAGGTATTCATAATGTGAAGGTTCATATCATGGATCCCGATTACCTTGATGCCATTCAAAAAAAGATAGGGAATGCCTCTGTCTATCTAAGTGTCGACGTTGATTTTGCTGGAACCACACACCTTGGTGGTTGGTACACCGCATCCAATCCCACACCGCACTATCCACTCAACCGCACGGAAGCGGAAGAAATGAGACACCTACAGTTGATCAATCAATTCCAACATTTTTATCGTGTCAACGCAGAGAACATTAAGGCTGTCAGTGTGGCAAATTCACCTGACTACACAGCAGAGGAAGTGCGCAGACGCCCGGCAGCAAAGATTTTAGAGGTTCTTACTGCAAATGTATCGGCCGATCAACCCGATTGGCTTTCTGGCGAATCGAACCGGGTAATACCACCCCAGTTGCAAAAACATCCCGCGCGGCACCTGCTCGTTTCGCTAGCCGGTATACTTGGTATTTCTATTACAGCCGCACTTTTCTGGCATTACTTGCGCACCAAAAAGAATCTTGACTCTAGAGAAAACACATCTGATTGATTCGTGGTGTCCGATATGAAGAAGCAGACCTGCCTTGCCCTGATTCAAACTTCATTATCCACATTAAACTCTGAGCACCGTTTCTAAGAACACGACTGAGCCAACTTATTACCAATAAAAAATGAAGTATTTTTTAATCGCATCCATGTGTGTATCCGGATCATTGCTGCCGATGATTCTGGGATGTGGTTCGGGCGATCCAGTACTCCATCCGTCTTCGAGTGACTGGCAAACTTACAACTACAGTTTTCGGGGCACACGACATAACGCTGTGGAAAAAAAGATTTCTGTGGACAATGCCAAGAATCTTAAAATGAAGTGGCGGTTTCCTACTCTTACTTCGAAATTAACTGTCGGTGCCATTCATGCGACACCGGCAGTTGTGAACGGATACACCTACTTTGGAACTGCAACCTATCCAATGTTTTATAAAATCGCACCAAATGGAGAGCTCAAATGGCAATACGAACCCGGAAATGAAATACGAAGACGTCGACGGAACCATCAACGACTAAAAGGAGATACGCCAAAAGACGGTATCTTCAGCTCGGCCCTAGTGACCGAAGACTCTGTCTACTTCGGAGATATTTCAGGCGTCGCCTATTGCCTGGATCGTCATACCGGCAAAGAGAAGTGGACCGTCGATTCACAGGCTGAGGATTTCCCTGGTGCTCATCCATTCAATGTGATCATGGCCTCTCCCATTAAAGTGGACGACAAAATCATATTTGCAGGCGGGGCCTTCGAGCACATGGCGCCACTGCAGCCGGGTTATGAGTGCTGTACGGGGAGAGGATTTGTAATGGCCCTCGATCCCCAGAATGGAAATGTTATTTGGAAATACGATGTTGGTCCTGAGCCGGTTGAATTCGATCCGCCACTCACTGCGCAAACGGCTTTCGGAGAAAGAACGTTTCATTATGGACCATCGACCAGTTCCGTCTGGTCCACTCCCTCCTACGACCCAGAAACACAAACTATTTTTTTTGGAACTGACGTTCATAATTCACCCCGCAAGCCAAGCAAAGACGACCCCCGCAATTACACACCTCATTCGGCAGCGGTAATTGCACTTAATGCGAATACGGGCAAAGAAAAATGGGTTACTCAAACAAACAAACACGATATCTGGAATTACACCATGCCCGCTTACGATGCGAAGACAGGCTATAAAGATCAGGCGGTTGGTGATACGCCAAAAATATTTTCGGTTGACGTGCGTGGTGAGGTGATTCGTGTCGTTGGAGCGGGCGCGAAAAATGGTGGATTTTATCTGATGCGAGTCGACAATGGAGATATTGTCGCTTCCACCCCTATCTATACGGGGGCACCTGTAGACAGTCCCAAAACCGACCCTCGGACCCTCGCCCTTCCGAGTCCGATCGGTGGATTACAAACTGGATGCGCTACGGACGGCAAGGCAATATTTACCAATGGTATCGATACGCTATTTAAAGGCACACCGACCGAAAGAAAATTCGATCCGCCAACCGGTGGCCGCGTAACTTCCATTTCACTTGATACGACATCTGAAAATTGGCGCCATGAACGGCCAAAAGTCGATTGGGTGGGCGGCACCAAGGAGCAGCCGCTCTTCACGAATTGCGGTGACCCGGTTGCATCAGGGATCGCGGTCGCGAATGGCTGCCTTTTCTTTACGACACTCACTAGCAACAAGCTCGTAATTTTAAACGCAGCAAACGGCAATGTTCTTAAAGAATTTTACCTTGGTCCTGTTCTATCTGGCCCTTCGGTATCGCGCGGACGGGTCTTTGTGGGCACTGGAAATACTAAATTCATCGATCGAGATATTGAGGCCTACTTCCCGAAGAGTGCGACCGGGGTGCTTTATTCATTTGGCCTTCCAAAACCAGATGAACTCGATCAAATGGGTCAGGGAAATGAATAGGCTTTCTTTCGATTATCATCGGAAGATAAAATGCTCTAACAGGAATAATCTGCGTGCTTGATGAAATGGCCAGGAGACCTGGATCAGATTCAACAATTTTTCCTCTGATGACTGAGAGGTCGTTCGACTTTTCCGAAAGAGCAATGAACATCCATGGCAGAACAAACTTTTCATCGTCCGTGATAAGTTACCTTCGTCCCATTTATTTCCTTCCTTTGCTCAGACTATGAATGGTTTGACATGCAGACTGGAGCGGCCTATCGTGAAGGCGAGAAACTGCTGCCTTGCAGATTATTCCTGTTTGGGTGTGACTGACAGGATGCAATCGTTAGCGACGAATACCCTATGAAAACATTGAAGCCACAAACGCTTTTAATCTTGAATGCTGTCCTCTTAATAGCTATTTTTGCAGCGATCATTGTCATCTTCTGGCAGCGTAATCCATCGCAAGCGGACACAAAATATCCAACGATTAGCGACTTTGCTTTACTCGACCAGGAAGGCAAGTTTCACAAGCTTTCACGCTACGCCAATTCACGAGGTGTGGTGCTCTATGTTTACGGCGTGGGATGTCCCATCGCTCGAAATCATCTCCCAGCACTGAAAAAACTCCGCGATGAGTACAAAAAAAGGGGTATCGAATTTTTATTACTGGATTGCAATCTTCAAGATGACCGGGAAACGCTCCAACAAGATGCTCTGGAACGGAACATCGATATTCCAATCCTTAAAGACGATGGTCAACTCGTGATGAATCTTCTAGGTATCACGCGGACATGCGAAGCATTTCTAATCGACCCGAAAACAAGGCAAATTATTTTTCATGGTCCCGTTGACGATCGACTCGGGTATGAGAGTCAGAAAAAAGAAGCTCGACACAACTATCTACAAGATGCGATAGACGCTTACTTGTCCGGCAAAGCTGTTGCAAACCCCGATGCTGAAATTCGCGGCTGTCTCATTAGCAAAATATCCGACGATGCCAATAGCTCGGCCATTCCAAATTATGTGACGGATGTGGCCCCAATCCTCCAAGAGCGATGCCTCAATTGTCACAGTTCGGGTGGCACCGCCCCATGGGCCTTAGGAAGCTATGAAGATGTCTTGGGCTGGAGTGCCATGATCCGCGAGGTCATCCTTGCCCAACGCATGCCACCCCGGCAGCCAGATACACAGTATTTTCCCTTTTCAGAGACCCACGGAATTTTTCCCCGAGAAGCAAATACCATTGTTCGTTGGATTGATGCCGGGGGACCAAGAGGCGAGGGAGAGGATCCGCTCGCCAGCGCAAAAACAGTAGGCGACCAGAAAATCGACCTTGATAAAGCTCAAATCAAGATAAATCTTCCTCCTCAGAAAATTCCTCCCACTGGTGAAGTTGCCTACCGAACCAACGCGCTAAAGCTTGAATTGCATGATGATGCCTGGGTTCGTGCCGGAAGGATCCAACCCAGCGAGCCTGAAGTTTTACACCACGCATTTTGCAGAACGTCGCCAATCCAGGGAGACGATTTAAATAATGTGCAGCGTTCTAAACGAGGAATTCCTGACAAATGGCGCAGTACCAATGTGGCTGCTTATGTTCCGGGAATGACCTCGTTTGAATTTCCACCCAATACAGGAATGAGGATACCCAAGGAATGTGCACTGGTCTTTCTTTACCATTACACCACGACTGGAAAAGCAGTTACGGATCATCCTCGGCTCGGTATTTTCTTACATGACAAGCCTCCTTTATTCGAACTTAAAATGGAGACTGTAGAGAGACGCGACTTTAAAATTCCACCCGGGGTCGCTGAATATCAGGTGGAAGATGACTACATTCCAGACGACAATATATTACTTTTCGGGATAGCACCCCACATGCACTACCGTGGATCGAGTTTCCGCTGCGATATTGTGCTTCCCAATGGAACTGAAAAGACGCTATTTTCGATACCAAACTACAGAATGACCTGGCAGGGAATTTATTGGTTTGAAAATCCGATCGCGTTACCGAAAGGTACCAAAATCATCTGCCGCGGTAGCTTCGATAATTCAACAACCAATGAATTGAACCCTGATGCTTCTGAGGAAGTTGTCTACGGCCAACAGTCGTGGAAAGAAATGTTTGAAGGATGGCTCCTTTACAGTGAACGGACTGAAAAGAATGCAGAGGAATTTGATAAATTGTATCAGGCAAGTCTTGCGCAGCAGCTTGAGCATGCATCGGCACCGAATACAGGCAAAAAAAGTGCTGAGTAAGCCTGAGAATGCTGGCTATATGCCATTCGTCCTTCCCGACAATCGTCTGGTTCGTCACGCAGCGCACTTAGTATTTCTATTACAGGCGGACTCTATTAGCACTATTTACGGAACAAAAATTCTGTGCAGTGAGAAAAATTACGGTCGAGTGGTTTAAAGCAGCCGATATTGAAATGTAGATCGACTGAGCCACAACGGCAGTTGGCCATTTCAAAATGTAGGGGAAACTTCTCACGAGCATTATGAAAGCAAATTCGCCTTTACCGCTCTGGAAAAAATGTGTGTTTGCGCTCGTCGCCTTCTTGTTTTTTGCGGCAGTCTTGTATTTTCCCAGCGAAGTCGTCTTTAGACTCTCGCAGGGGATTCCAGTGCATGTATTTAATGACGCAATGACCCACGATAAAAGCGTACTCTCAGGCGACAACATCACGGCCATGGATTTTGACTCTGTTCACTACTATGAGATATTCCAGAAGTCTGACAATCCGATTCTTTTCTATGAGCCAAAGCCTGCGTTTTCTAAAGGAGCGGTGCATATTAATTCGCACGGATTCCGTGACCGTGAATTTGACTTAGCGAAGCCCGCGGACACTACCCGCATCGTGGTACTCGGTGATTCGGTTATTTGGGGCCATGGAATTGTTCTTGCAGATACCTTTGCAAAACAATTGGAAGATTTACTTAACGAACGACTCGAGGACAACTACGAAGTACTCAACTTTGGTGTGTCCGGTTACTCACTGCAACAGGAAGTAGAGCAGTACATCGATCGCGCGAGCAAATTTGATCCTGATATCGCCATCTTAGGGCTTTGCATCAATGATTCTCTGTACAGTTCGGTCGAAGGAGATTTCTTTACAGCACAAGACGGGAGCCTTTTTTCCAAATCCTATCTCTTCGAAAATTTAATGGTGAAGATAGACCAACTACTCCATCGCTACTTGAAAGTTCCTCAGAAATATCTTGAGCACGTTGTCAATGTGCCAGCCCAGATGAAACGACTAAAAGATGCCTCACCGGGTGTAGCGTGGCTCGTTCTAATGTTTCCAAGGCTTGACAACTTAGATAATTATAAAGGATTGCCCGAACACAAGATCTTGACTCAACCGGCTCGCAATCTGGGCCTTTCGGTCCGCGATCTGCTAGCCGACTATCGAAAGTGCGCATCGCAGCCTTTAAGTATTGACCCCATTCATCCGAATCGTCTGGGAAATAAAATTGCCGCCGAGGCTGCCTACGATGCGCTGCTACAAAACGGTATGATTCCATCTAGAGATGAAGACTGGGAAGTACAATGAAAGATGACATTATTTTCGTTGGTTTCGTCGCTTTGACCATAAGGGAAAACTAGGGGAGGACCATTAGATGAGCAGGGAGTCTAGAAAATCCACATGGGGTGTACCTTTCGGACCGGTGTTGTACCAATCAACGATCTCAGACGAACTATACCAACTCATGCTGAATGAAGCCTTAAAACTTCAGAAAGACAAAGAAAATGATTACCGCGAAAATCTAGCTGGTAATCTTGAAGAAGAATATGCATATAGTGTGGCGATCCGCCAACAGTGTACTGAAGAAATTCTATTTCTGTGTTCGAATTATACTGAAAAAATTGGGGCACAAGGATCACTCATGCAACCGTGGACAACTTCTATTCCTGAAGCGGACCTTGAACTACCTCAATTATGGGTCAATTTCCAGAAAGCTGCAGAATGGAATCCCCCGCACTGCCACTCAGGCCTGTTTTCTTTCGTGACGTACTTGCAAGTTCCACAAGAAATTAGGCAAGAAAAAGATCAAGAACATCAAAAAAATGCATTCCCATCAGCGGGTGTACTACAATTCGATTACGGGGAGCATATTCCCTTTACCAATGTAACTCACCAAATTCTTCCACAAGAAAAAATGATCGTTTTTTTTCCCGCAAGACTACGACATTACGTTTATCCATTCCAATCGGAAGTAACGAGAATCTCGGTATCTGGCAACATATTTTCAAACAAAACTGACTGGCAGAACTATTAAAACGAGTGAACGCGACGGCCACCATTCAAACTGATCCGAAAGCACACTGGATACGCTCACCATGGTGGGACGGGTTCTGGATGTTTTTTGGCCTATGGGGACCGATCCTGATTCTTCTCGGTTACTTTGGTGCCGGGGCAATTTGGAATGATCGCCAGACGCTGGTCCACCTGATCGGTGTCGAGGGTCCCTTGTTTTTTTTATATATTGCGATTGGCGTTTGGCATCGGATGACGTCAACCTACGCCGTGCTAGGTACGCCAATTCTTCGAGATGAGGTTCGTAAAAATAAGAAAAAATATCTACTGATTCCACTCGCCATTCTTATCGGCTGTTTGGTCTTAGCGCAAGCCTTTGTTTTTCATTCCGCATTTTCTTTCATGCAATCAACGCACGGTCAATTGTGGGCCTTTTTCCTCCTCGCTTACATAATGATTCTCTGGGAACGGTGGCACTTTTGTGCGCAGGAATTCGGCGTACTCTCGATTTATCGAATCCGTGCAAGTCAGTTCTCACCAGGAGATAGAAAGTTCGATCGAGCCTATACGATTGTCTTGATGCTCATCGTCAATATGATCCTCTTTTTTTATGCGGGATTTCAGAACGAACAAATTTTATTCTACGGTACGGCACTTAATGCATATCCCGAACGAGTCGTGGATGGTGTTGCATTGATTGCGTTTATTGTGGGGATGGCCTTTATGCTGATCGCGATCACGAGAGAATGGATGCGTGAGGAACCTTCTCTCCCAAAGGGAGCATTCTATTTTTTGATAGGCAGTCATACGATGCTGATTTATTTTTGTCCGGAGGCCTTTTTACTTTTTTTCTTCTCCTACATCATTCACCATTGGATGGTAGCAATCGGCCTATTTAATCGGATTACTATGAATTCCTATGCACTCGTCCCTGTCACACAGCGACTCTGGAAGTACGGCATTCGAGTCGGACCGATCGTTGCATTGTCTGTCCTCTGGTATTTCTATTTTTCTCATCTGTCCAGCCTAGATTTGGCTGGAAGTCTGCCAAAACCGGATGACGCCATTAAGTTATTTAGCGGCATCGCAACCCCCACAAAGTTTTTCTGGGGTATCATAATTGGGTTGTTTTTCGCATTTAATTTCCTTCACTATTACTACGACCGCTGTTTTTATAGTTTTCGAGATCCCGCGATTCGGGAACGTGTAGGTCCTCTACTATTTGATTCCTCGCATACAACTCGTCAATAGCGACTCTGTCCGGTGCAAAGGAAAGTCGTCCATTCGCGGAGGCGAATAGTCGTGGTCGCGGGACATTTTCTGTTATTTTTTATTCGCATAACCAAGCAAAACAATGACGAGCGACCCTCAAGCATTTGAGTCGATCAAGCGAAGTATCGCCGCTGGTGATCTTGACGAAGCAGAAGCTGCTTTGCTCTCTCTGCCCGATGACAATCATGATGCCATCCAGTCGGATTATCTCGAGACACTCGAGGTTTTGGCCCGTATCTATTTAAAAAAAGAGCAACACCATGATGCGATCCGTATTTTAAAGCAACGCATTGCTGCAGGATCGGATGGTGCGAATCTCTATTTTGACCTCGCTAATGCATATCTTGCATCAGATCAATTACCGGATTCAGTCCGTGCCTTCCGACAAGGGCTAACCATCGATAGGCAAAATCCGCAAGCCTATAACAACCTGGGGATTGCGCTCAAGCAACAGGGCAATCTCAACGATGCCGAAACTGCGTTTCAGTCAGCAGTAAAACTAGCACCTCGACTAGGGTTGCCCCATCGGAATCTCGGTGAACTTCATCGCATACGAGGGAATCGTAAGATAGCGATCGCATATTTTGAGGATGCTATTCGATTAAATCCAGACGATGCAGAGGCACACAATGGGCTCGGTATGACAGTTGCTACTTTCGCTCTACCCGAAAAAGCAATTGAGCACTTTCGCAAGGCGATTGAATTGGATGGGGCGCATAAAGAGGCAGCGAATAATTTGGCAATTCTTCTTTCAGCAACCGGGCAATCGAGTGAAGCGGTAGAACTTTTCAAACAGACGATTCAAAGAAATCCTGATTTCAGCACCGCACGCGTCAATCTAGGATCGCTCTTGATTGAATTGGGGCAGTTCAAAGAAGCGATCCATCATCTCGAAGAAACATTGCGGATCAATCCCCGCCACGCATTGGCGCTCCATCAACTTGGGGACTTATCGATCAATGGAGAATATGAATTTACCGATATACAACTAGAACAAATAAAAATTATTCTTAGAACGAACAGTGGTTTACAAGAAGATCGCATTGCTGCCAGCTTCACTTATGCGGGGATCCTCGAAAAACAAGGACGGTATTCTACGGCGTTTGAGGCCTACACATTGGCAAATAATCTAAATCGTGAAGCAGCGCAAGCGAAGGGAATTTTGTTTCACTCGAAACGTCATGCAGACAAAATACAACAGGCCACTAATTTTTTTGATAACGAATTCCTTAGTGAGAAAAATTTGCTGAATCTCGGTAACAAAACGGAACTTCCCATATTTGTCTTAGGCATGCCCCGAAGCGGAACAACACTGATTGAGCAAATTATTTCTAGTCATCCTCAGTCAGCGGGCGCGGGTGAACTTGCAGCCATTGAGGAGCTAAGCTTGCAAATTGCCCCTACGACTGAATCAACGCATTCCTATCCCGAATGTCTTCTGGACCTCTCGCCCCATGCATCGCAATTGCTCACGCAACAGTATCTCGACAAACTGTCGAAAAACCTCCGTGGAAGCCAACGCATTGTGGACAAAACTTGGTACAACTTTTACTTTCTTGGATTAATTTCAGTATTGTTTCCTGAGGCCCGCATCGTGCATTGCCTTCGCGATCCTCGGGATGTCGCTGTTTCCTGTTTTTTTTCCAACTTTAATTCGATCCATTGGTCCTGGCGGATCGAAGACATTATCGTCTACTACACTTCCTATCTGAAACTTATGAAACATTGGCAATCGGTGTTGCCGATTAAAATTCTTGACGTATCCTACGAACATCTAGTGCGGAATCAGGAAGAAAGCAGTCGACAATTGATTAAATTTTGTGGCCTTGATTGGTCCGATGATTGTCTCACCTTCTATAACAATCAACGTGCCGTACAGACAGCGAGTCGAGTCCAGGTTCGCAAACCAATCTATGGTAAGTCGATCGCTAGGTGGAAGCACTTTGAGAACGAACTGTCTATGCTTGAGGAATGGAAAGACGCCTTTGCTGCGTTATAAGCTGGTCTGTTGTCATGCAACGCTCCTGCGGGTTATTGCGATCCTCAATGGGCGATTTTTAAGATGAACCACAACGCTGAACTAAAAAAAGCTCAGGAAAATTATGCCTCTAGTCAATGGGATAAAGCAGAATCTAAGTGTCGGCATATTTTAGAAGAAGAACCCACGCATCTGGTCGCCCTTCAGTTGCTGGCGAGAATTCAAGCGACCCGTGGTAATTTGCATGCCGCAACACAAACCGTTGAGGAGGCACTGCAATCTTGGCCGGAAGATGACAATCTGCATCGCCAGTGTGGTGATCTTTATTTTAAGGCTGGAAATCTCGATCGCGCGATCAAGAGTTATCGGAGGGCAAATGAAATTGCCCCTAATGATCCGGAAATTAGCAACAATCTGGCTGTAGCCCTACGGAATTCTGGAGCCCTCGACGAAGCAGTCGTCGTCTTAGTAAAAGTAATCCGAAAACATCCGGACCTCTCGCTACCATTGCTCAATCTTGGAGATACCTTACGACTCCAGGGCGAGTTAAGTCTCGCAATCGAAAAATATCGTGCCGTCGTTAGAATCAACCCCAAGGATGCTGCTGCTTACAACAGCATGGGAATTACCTTATCGATGCAAGGACGTGTTGAGGAAGCCATTTCAAACTTTGAGGATGCACTTAAACTGAATCCTCAATTCCCGGAAGTGGAAAACAATCTTGCCAACACCTTATCATCCGCAAGACGCTATGAAGAAGCGATAGATCACGCAACCAACGCCATCCGATTGCGGCCTGATTTCCCCAATGCACATCTCACCTTAGGAAATATCTATAGGCTTCAGGGAAATAACGCTCTTGCGATTTTTCATTATAAGAAAGCGATCGGACTTGACCCGCGCAACGCGATCACTCATCAAAGCCTGGGTTCTACCTTTACAGATACCGGGCAGTTCGCAGAAGCGATCGAACATCTTGAAGAAGCGCTGCAGCTCAATCCAAATCTCTTCGTGGTATATCAAAATCTTATGGCGCTTGCGGTACAAGAAAAATATAGCTTTAGCGATAGACAAATAGATCGGATCCATCAACTTGTTAAGGAAAAAAAATTATCGAATGCGGATGCCTCTCGTCTGAATTTCACGCTAGGAAGTCTGCTTGACAAAAAGGGTGAATATGATGCCGCAATGCGCTGTTTTCAAACGGCAAATAACCTGCAAGAACGAATCCTTACAGCTCAAAGGCATGTATTTACATCACAAGAACATACTGACTCTGTCGACAAAATAATTGGTTCCTTCGATTCCGCATTGATGGCGGGTGGTTTGTCATCAAATCTGACGACAGAGCGGCCCGTTTTTGTTATTGGTATGCCCCGGAGTGGGACCACGCTTGTCGAACAAATTATTGCAAGCCATCCACAGGCCGCAGGCGTCGGCGAACTTCCTGATGTTGCTCATTTGACTGGCGCACTTTCTGTAATGCTTCAAATAGATTATCCGATTTGTATGAGTCGCGCACGCAGCGAGCAACTTTTTGATCTTGCCTGTCAGTACGAAAAGCGAGTTTCCCAATTAGGTGCTGATTCTCTGCGTGTTGTTGACAAAATGCCGGACAATTTTTTACATTTGGGATTTATTGCAATGCTGTTTCCCAATGCGCACATCGTTCACTGTAAAAGACATCCGCTCGACATCTGCTTATCCTGCTACAAAAGCGATTTCGGCGGTGTCCGCTGGGCCGGAAATCTCGAAAATATTGGTCTTTATTTTGCTCAGTACCATCGTTTAATGAAACATTGGTATCGAGTGCTGCCGCTTAAAATACACGATGTTGTTTATGAAGATCTCGTCACGAACCATAAGGCAACAGCTCAAAAATTAATTGCGGCTTGTGACCTTCACTGGGATGATGCATGCCTTGATTTTTATAAGGGAAATAGGGCTGTGCAAACCTTGAGTCGTGTTCAAGTTCGTCAACCAATTTATCGTTCTTCGGTCGGGCGATGGAGACATTACGAAAAACATCTGGATTCCTTGCGAACGATGCTTGAAACGGATCTCGGAACCGATTTTCCCTAAATCTCCTCAGTCCCACAGTCGGTACTTCTCGTTATCCTCAATCTCCAGCCGAAGCGAATCGCGATCGTGGAATCTCGTACGTAGCTATTTTTCGTAACGTTTCTGTCTTTTTAGGGCCCAGCAAATCAAAACAGTCGCATTCCGGACGCTATGCAATCGGTGTATATTAAAAGGCCCTCGAATCATCTGCATACCGAGAATGTCGTTTATAATTTCCTGCCAGGCGAACTTTATTTCTCCATGAATACACCTGTTTCCCCGAGTCGAAAAGTCCTCCTTTTAGGTTGGAATCTGGCGAGTTGGCAACTTATTAACCCTCTGCTCGATCAGGGGAAGTTGCCCCATCTGCAATCGCTTGTTGACCAAGGCATCATGGGCGGACTCAAAACACAGCGCCCCCTGCTCGAACATGTTGTCTACAACTCGGTCGCTACCGGGACGTATGCAGATAAGCATGGTGTCCTCGGCCCATTGGAAGTCGGGCCTCAAGATCAAATTCAACCTACTGGAAGCTTAACGCGACGCGTTGATGCAATCTGGGATACGCTAAGCGATAAAGGGCTCAATTGCCATGTTGTTAATTTCCCCACCACCGGTCCGGCAGAAAAAATAAATGGCACATTTGTAGCGCCCAGCTTCTTCGAAACAGTTCCTTTAACTTATCAAGAAAAGTTTGAAGTTCCCCTTGTAAGTGTGCATCCCGAATCTCAACTGGAATCTCTTTCGCAATTTATAGTCACCCTCCAGGACATCGATGCGGACGTAATGAGTACCTTTGTGCCTCGCTTCAGAGAACTTGATGTAAGCGATCCCAAACTCATTAATATCGGAATCGCGGCGGCTCAGACATTTTCGGTTCACGCAACTGCCACTCATCTAATGGAGGATGTGCCCTGGGATTTCATGGCAGTGTCTTATGATCTTATCGAGCTTCTTGGCAGAAGGTTTTTTCAATATCATGTTCCACCATCGCAAGGTGCAAGTGGTTCCGAACAAGAAAATCGTTATCGAATCGCAGTTCATCTTTTTTCAGAAGTTGTTAATGCTGCCATTCAATTATGCGACACATTACTCGGTAGATTGCTTGAACTCGCGGGTGACGATGCAAGTATCATCTTATATTCTCCGTGGGGCATTCTGAATCAAACAGATTTTTCAGCAATTGAAGAGGCAGAAAACAGCAGGTATCTGGAGTCCATTTATCGCGGTGAAGGGATCTTCCTGATGCGAGAGAAGAAAATGCCGTCCGACGAGCTATTGCATGAAATAGGTTACCTCGACATATGTCCTACTGTCCTCCGCTCCTGTGGATTGGACTTGGGAAATAATCTCGATGGTTGTGCCGTTCAAGATTATGCCGAGCATAACGTAGCACTGAGAAAACAGGTCGATCCAATACTTGGGGAGGCGACTGAAGGCAAAATGGATCTTAATACTGAAATGCGAGGTGCACAGTTTGCGTCTTTTACGGAACCATTTCTTCATAAACCAGCACGGCATGTAGAAAAAGAAAATCTCTGGACGTTGGCAGCTGTACAACTGGCTTCTGATCGCCGTGAGGAAGCACTGCCTTTATTGCTTCGCCTCTATCATGCGAACCCTCTGGAAACCCAGCGCGGGTATATGGTTGCAGAGGCGCTCTATCGAACCGGCTATCTCAAAGAGGCGGTCGCGTTGATGCAACCACTTTCGAGTGTATATGCCAACAACGCAGTGGGGCAATTCATGGCGGGTTTTGTGGCGCTCAACCATGGATCGCTCGATCGAGCAAAAGAAATGTTTGAAGCTGCTGAGGCGAATAACCCCCCCTTCCCTATTCTCTTTTACTACTTGGGGCAGGTTTATCTGTTACTCGATCTACCGGAACGAGCCCAAAAGGCATTTTCCCGATTTTTAGAACTCGATCCCTGTCTGCCCCTTGCCTATTTGGGACTCTCTGAGTCTTTCCTGCGGTGCAAGCAATTCGAAGAAGCTGCTGAGGCGGCTCTTGATGCGGTTGGCGCAAACTTTGCCGAGCCAGCAATGCACTTAGCGCTTGGTCGGGCCATGGCACAACTCGGGGAAAAAGAACGTGCAATTGAGGCTTATCAAACCGCAATACGGCTTAACCCCGACCATAAGCTTGCCCACAATCACATGGAATGGATCGAACAATATTCGAACGAAGCAATTCGAGACTCGACAAAACATACATGGCGTTCACTCACGCCCCCTCTCCATCCACAGCTAGGCGGAACACCAGGTCGGGCTGGAAAAATTCAAGACGCTCTCGAGGAAATTAACAAATGTCGTAACACCTTCCTTGATGAATTAGAGGCAACCGAAAGTCAATTCAATCAATATTTTTCCACAGCGAAACAAATAGAAAGTTCGAACGATAATGATCTGAAGCAATATCTTGTAATCAACTCGCTCAAAGAAGCTACGGATTCTGGTTGGGTTATTCGCGCTGCAGAGCCGTTAGATCAGGCTGCCATCTTTAACATGTCTTTTGCGTCACCTTTTACAGATGTGGCTGAGAAAGAAATTTTTGTAGCACATCCTGTAGGAACGCGAAAAATTGCTGGTGCCGTAATGGTGCAATGGTCCATGAGCCAGCCAAATGACCTGCGATTTCGTTTTAGTCTCGGTGTCGATAGCAATGAGAATGCAAATAGCCCATCCATTGAGAAGATTCAGATATGGCTGCTCCGCGCAGCCCTAGCACGAGCAGTAGCCGGTGGCGCAGAGAAAATTAAATTTACTTTTCGTAGCGAGCAACAATCTTTTCCACTGCACGACTATCTCTTGGCATTTGGGTTTAAAGAGTTCAAGGCACAAGACATTTATCAAATCAATAGTGAACGGACTCGCGATATTGGCTTAGGGCTTTTGGATCGCTACCGGGAAAGAAAAAAAGTTCCGTCAGACATTCGGCTCACATCTCTCGATGAAATTCCATTTGAGGACGCGGATTCCTTTCTTCGACAATGGTTTGCTGACGGCGCTGGCGATTCTCCTGGAGAATTCCATCTTCCAGAGTGCCCCGTCTTACTCAAGGATGACCAAATTATTGCTTGTGCCGTAGGATACATTAAGGATGCAACGACGTTCGTTGTCACTCGAATAGCAGTCCTTCCGGAGTATCGCAAAGGATGGGCCACCCCTTGGCTGCTTGGTGGCGCTTCGAAGGTCTCGGCCAATTTTGGTCGTCCGGCACTCGAATTTGTGATCGATGAATCGCAGTATGCGGACTGGGTAAAAATAGCGAGACGGCATTTCAAAGCAGAGCGAACCGACAAGATGCGGACCATGATTCTTGATCTAAAAAACCTTCAACAATGAGTTTAAGCCTGTTTCTTCAAAAACAGTACTTTAAGCAATAAGAACGCAACGAAGGGCCTGTCGGCCAGAAGCCCTATTCGAATCGAGCGCTTTGGCATCGAGGATTTTCTGTATTCGTTCCACTACAAATTCAATTACGTGTATGATAATTAGAGAGGGTGGTGGCGATCTTTATTCTAATTGGTTTTCAGATTTTTCTAGCGCATTAAACACTGTACTATTCCGTGCGACGCCTGAGTCATAAAACGTATGCCCAAATTTTCTCTGAAAGAATTGCGTGGCGTTGCACGACTGTTGTTGGCAATAACGATGATCGCGTGTTGGCAGATTTCAACTTCTGTCGTTTCAGCTGCGGATACTAATTCTGCATCGATTGATAAGCGACAGCAAGTGAATAAAATCTCTTCCGCTGACAGTGCGACACCCTCCACAATCCAAGAAACAGCGTCTGTCTTACAAACCGAAGATACGACTGCCTTACGTGATAAGTGGGAATCTTTAGACAACCCAGAGCGTGATGGCTGGGAGACGGAAGCATTGACTACCGCCGCTCTCCAAAAGTTGAAAAAGATCGGAAAGTTCATAGAACAGGTGAATGCCGCCTCACCCGGACTACTCAATGGCGTTGCGGCAAATAAATTCCGGTGTACTTCGCTGTTACCCGATCACTTGCTCACTGTTTACCAAGACCAGACATTCGAGGTGCAGCGAGCTGAATCGCGGGAGGAAGAAAGAAACACCGATGCCATGGCCTTTCAAGGAGAAAGTGGCTTACAAATGGCCGTCCGGGGTCTCTGTAAGCCCTTTGCCACAGCAGGTGAGATAAGAACAAAGTTCAAGATTTTTCGTGTGAATGTTGAAGGCGAACAAGCAATAACACGGCAGTATGTGGAGATCATTGGCCTTAAAGAGAGTGGGTGTATTGAACAACATGCCACATGGGAAGCCCGTTGGACCATTGATCCTGACAAAGGTCCTCTCCTTGAGAGCCTCAAAACGATCGATTTTGAACAGGTACAGTCTAAGGTTCCTGGTGGACCACTCTTTGCAGACTGCACAACCAGCGTTCTTTCGAAGAACCGTTGTTTTGCCGATCAATTCCAACGCGGTTATGGCTATTGGATGCTAGGAGTTCCGTACACGCGCTATCAAATTACAGAAATGATGGGGCATCCGGGCATTGCAATCGCCGACATAAATGGTGACCAATTGGAAGACCTTTATGTCTGTCAAGAACAAGGCTTACCCAATCGACTTTTTTTACAGCAACAAGATGGAACCGCACTAGAAGTTGCGCATCAATGGGGCTGTGATTGGCTGCAAGCGAGTCGCAGCGCTTTGTTTGTTGATTTGGACAACGATGGTGATCAAGATCTTGTGACTAGTTTTCTCGGGGGCATTATTATTGCATCCAACGAGGGAAATGCGTTTCGGGTACGCTCAGTACTCCCCACTGGAGATGATATGGTCGCACTCGCCGCGGCTGATATTGAGGACGATGGCGATGTCGATATTTATACGACAGCATATTATGCAGACAAGCAGCTAAGTGAAAGACAGTCTGCAGGTCTTCCGGCATCTGGAAATGCGTTTGTCTATCACGATGCAAATGTCGGCGGAACAAATCGATTACTCCGCAACGATATCAGTGGCGAAGAATGGTCATTTACGGATGTAACAAAACCATCTGGATTAGATGCCAATAATACCCGCTTCTCCTTTGCGGCGGCTTGGGAAGACTACGACAACGATGGCGACCAAGACCTCTATGTAGCCAATGATTATGGGCGCGACAATCTTTATCGAAATGACAACGGGACATTCAAAGATATTGCAGCCGATGTGGGGGCTGAAGATGCTGCAAGTGGTATGTCGGTCAGTTGGAGCGATTACGACCACGATGGACGGATGGACATCTACATCAGCAATATGTGGTCAGCAGCTGGCAATCGAATTGCTTTTCAACCTGACTTCAAAAAAAATGCCCCTCCTGAAGTCAAACAGAGGCTGCAACGATTTGCCCGGGGCAACACGCTATTAAGGAACGAAAGCGATTCGCGATTTGAAGACGTCAGCAAGAAGGCTGGAGTCGAAATGGGTCGCTGGGCATGGGGCTCTCTGTTTGCTGACATCAACAACGACGGTTGGGACGACATCCTCATTGCCAATGGATTTATTACGAAAAATGCGGACAGCGGTGATTTGTGAAGTTTCTTCTGGCGACAGGTCGTGTCGAATTCCTTCAATGACTCCAAAGATCAGGACACAAAAAGTCGGCAGACAGCCCGCGCGCAGTTTAACAACATGTTCTCCACAGGGCGTTCGTTTAGTGGGAATGAAAGAAACTGCTGCTACTTAAACACGGCCACTAGATCCGGCGCTGATGGAAGATTTGCAAATGTTTCGGGTTCGAGTGGACTCGATTATCCTGATGACGGGCGGGCGATTGCTGTCACGGATTGGGACCAAGATGGAGACCTCGACCTGTGGACTTCAAATCGTAATGCACCTCGATTACGATTCCTTCGCAATAACTCCCCAAATCAAAAAAATTACCTGGCACTTCGGCTTACGGGTAACGGAAAGAATACTAATCGCGATGCAATTGGTGCGCGCGTTGAAGTTTTCTTACAAGACAAATCGGCTAATGAACGCAAATCGAAAACTGCTAAATCCCGAAATGGCGATTGCTTGATTAAAACCGTTCGGGCAGGCGAAGGATTTTTATCGCAAAGTTCAAAGTGGTTGCATTTTGGAATACCTCTGACAAGCCTGATTCAAAAAGTCGTTGTGCATTGGCCTGGGGGCCAAGAAGAGACATTTACGGATATCAGCGCTGGCAAGCGGTATCTTCTTGTGCAAGACTCGGCTACAGCGAAACAAATTCGGCAGGTGCAAAGACAGCTACTACTAAAACCGGAAATTCAAGTGCCTGAACAAAAGATTGATGGCACCTTCCGGATGGCGACACGCGTAGAACTTCCTCCTCTATCTTTTGAAACATGGGCCGGAAAAAAACAGCCGATCCATGCAACGAAAGGTGAACGACTTTTAATACTTTTCTGGGCCAGCTGGTGTCCTTCTTGTCTGCAGGAACTAAAGGAAATCGCAACGCATGAAGAACAGATTCGCGCAGCGGGACTTAATATCTTAGCACTCTCGGTCGACGGTCTGAATGGACCATCTCTTGACGCCACGGAGGCCAACCGCATTCTAGATTCGATAGGCTTTTCTTTTCGGTCTGGGCGGGCCGGTAAATCTCTGATTCAGCAATTACAAAGTATTCATGTTCTTAAAACTGAGAATAGCGAATTACCCTTGCCATTCAGTATCCTGCTTGATCATCGCAGTCGCTTAGTTGCAGTCCATCGGGGGCCCATAGATATTCGTGATGTTCTGAGCGCGGATCAACCGGACCAAACGGATATTCTTTCACAATTCGAAAAGGCATCGACGTTGGGAGGGACCTCTTTATCCCAGTCCGTTGCCCGCGAGGCATTACAGCGTGCGGAGGCGGATGGGCGATTTAAATATGGGCATAAACTGCAAGAAGCAGGTTTGCTTGAGAGGGCAGCGGAACAATATGAACAGGTTCTCAATATTTTACCGGGCGCTGAAAAAGCATTAAATGCTGCAGCAGGTGCTCTTAGTGAGTCAGGGCATTTTGAAGCCGCTAAAGTCCATCTTGAAAAAATACTTCGAGCGGATCCCAATTCTGTAGATACGCATGTCAACCTAGGGGGTATTTATTTAGCGCAGAAAAATTTCCCCCTTGCAAAGCAACACTACGACAAAGCAATTAAGTTGTCGTCGAACGATCCGCAAGTTTATTTTCAGCGGGCTATTGTCGAAATCAAACTCGGTCAAATAAAAGGAGCCCTTAAAGATTTGAATGCGGCCCTCGCCCTAGCTCCTGATTTTACGCAAGCGCAGTTTCAACGTGGAATTTGCTTAATGAAAATCGGGAAAACAGAAGACGCTCTGCGAGATTTTAACACCGTGCTCCGTCGAGAACCTCAATATGGTCCCGCCTATAAACGAAGAGGGATTGCGCGGCTGCAGGCCAAGATGTACGAAAAAAGTCTTGGCGACTTTTCCCAGGCGATCAAGCTGTCATCGCCAGACGCGGAACTCTATAACAATCGTGGAATGGCTTATGCAGCACTCAATAATTATGCGTTCGCAATAAACGATTACAACAAGGCCCTTGAGTTAAACCAGGAAGACGCCCCGCAAATTTTTAATAATTTTGCTTGGCTGCTGGCAACATGCTCAGATAGTACACACCGAAATGGGGAGTTAGCAATTCAATATGCAAAACAGGCTTGTGAGTTGTCGCAGTGGAGCTATTATGGAGCCCTAGATACGCTCGCAGCTGCGTATGCTGAGAATGGGCGATTTGATGATGCTGTCAGATGGCAAAAACGGTCTCTCAGCTATGCGCCAGAGAAAAGTAAGGCGGCGCTAAAAGCACGGTTGAAGCTTTACGAACAAGGCGAGCCTTACCGCGGTTTACCAAATAAGTCATAGGTCCTGCATTGAGCTACGCCTATCTCACACTTTGGATACGAACTATCGTGCGATTCACCGAAAGTTCGCGAGCGCTTTATTTGGTAACCGCATTGGCGACATTCATCGCTGGGTGTACGCATAGTGAACTGCAGAAATTCCCGGATCGAGAGGGGGCCTATCACGTTTATCCGGGCGACCAAATTCAAAAAGCACTTAACGCAGCTGCCGAAAACAAAAAAGCAAAACGTGTTGTTGTTCACGCAGGAATCTATCGACCGACCATGCCTTCGCAGGCATTGGTTTACTTCAATGCGGCACACGAAGGTATTACTCTTGAAGCGGACGGTCAAGTCATTTTAACAGCCTCTAATCCAAAACTTGCAGACCGCAGTGCTGCAAGTTATCCCGCTGCTGTGAATCATGTTGTCTATTTTGGGGATGGGCTTTCGCGAAAAACTGTTTTTCGTGGATTTAACATCACAGGAGCGAACAACTTTGTCACCCGTTCGGATAAACCTGTCTGTATCGAAAAGCTTCCCAGCAACTCGCCGTTAAAGAAGAAAATATTTTTCTACTCCGATGGGGGTGCAGTAAAGATTTTTGGGCGATCCTACCCAACCATTGAAGGTATTGAAATCTACAACAACTATGCTAGTCCCTGCGCGGGTGGCGTCTCGGTTGAAAACCAAGGGTTCAACGACCAATCGCCACTATTGAAAAATTGTGTGTTTCGTAACAATAGAAGCCAGGTGACTGGATCAGCAGTGGATGTCCTTCCGGGTGGCAATGCCGTCATAGAAAACTGTCTGTTTGTTAATAACATTGCAAACACAGGGAAGGATTATATTGGTCAGCGTTCAGGGAGCGAGTACAACAAAAAAAATGGATCGGGAGCATTGACTGTCTTTAGCCGCTCACGGGCAAAAGTGATTCGCTGTACATTCACCGGAAACTGGAACGGTGTGGATGACAAAGGCACTGCGAATATCTATCGCGATTGCATCTTCTGGCAAAACATATCTCCTGGTGGGATTTCAGAAGGCAAACGCTATGAGATCGATATTCTCGATGGCACAGGAGTGCGTGGTTGCTGGATTGACGGAGAAATTATTGATCTAAGAAATACAATCAATCCTGAAACCAATGTGCTGCACGCCCCTAACCCACAGTTTGATAAAAGTTATACACCGCTTGCCAAAGAATATTCCGAGGTAGGATATCGACCTGTAAAACAAGAACGATAAATATTCGGCACTATTTTCCTTGGCATGCTTTGCATACGAAGGAAACAAGAGTTTTTATTGAAAGTCTACTTTTCGCGGAAGAACATTAAACATTTTCCTGTATTTTATTTTTACATTATAAGGCTGCCAACGCGATGCTTTGTAACTTTTTCCCTTTATTCCGAGTGTGGAGCGTTTTCTTATCCGGCATCGTGCTTTTGTTTTTGGCATGTAATGGCAAAGAACAATCACAGGACAAAGCAATCACAGTCGTTGCCCAAGAAAACCAACCCGTAGTGATTGCAAAACCAGAAGATATTTTAGATCCAGCATGGATGGAACAACGAAAACAAGATCAATTGGCGACTACCGACCAGTTTAAAGTTTTTCATGACTTTCACTTTAAGGATCGTCTTCCAGAAAGTGAAATCGATTTTGTTCATAAGATCGTAAATGATTCGGGTAGGGATTATGTGGCAAATCACTACGACCATGGCAATGGGGTGGCCGTAGCTGACGTCGATCAAGATGGCCTTCTCGATATTTATTTCACAACGCAACTTGGAAGCAATCAACTCTGGCACAATCTTGGCAACGGACGATTTGAAAACTGGACAAAGAAATCAGGTTTTTCTCTAAAAGATAAAATTGGGGTGTCTGCGTCCTTTGCCGATATCGATAACGATGGAGATCCGGACCTATTTACGACAAGCACGCGGGGCGGAAATTTTCTTTTCGAGAATGATGGGGCGGGTATCTTCAAAGACATTACTGAGCAATCTGGCCTAAGCTACAACGGCCACTCCTCGACAGCAACATTTTTTGATTTTGATCGCGATGGCCTATTAGATGTCTTCCTGACGAACGTAGGAAATTTCACCACCGAAGAAATCGGCGAGGGAGACTACTACCGGGGGCATAAGGCGGCCTTTGCCAGACATCTTTTTCCCTCGCAAGCGGAACAAAGTATTCTCTATAAAAATTTAGGCAACAATCAGTTCAAAGATGTCTCTCAAGAGATGAATCTCGTCGATACTAATTGGAGTGGTGATGCCCACGCTGCGGATTTCAACGAGGATGGCTGGCCTGATCTTTACGTCGTTAACATGCAGGGCCACGACGAATACTACGAAAATCAGGGTGGCGAGCGATTCGTCCGCAAAAGTCGTGACCTGTTTCCTGCAACTCCCTGGGGTGCCATGGGCATCGGCATCTTTGACCAAAACAATGATGGTCACATGGATATTCTGGTGACAGACATGCACACAGACATGTGGGACAAAGACCCCTTCAAACAATATATTCCTGAAAAAGAGAAGGCAAAAGTTGACGGATCAAAGAAAATGCCTGCACATTATTTGGCAACCGATGGAAATCATATTTTGGGAAATGCGCTTTTTCAGAATAACGGTGATGGAACTTTTATAGAAAGATCTGATGCGACAGGGGCAGAAAATTATTGGCCCTGGGGATTGAGTATCGGGGACCTCAATGCCGACGGTTATGAAGATGTTTTTATCACAGCAAGTATGAATTTTGGATTTCGCTATGCGATCAACTCCATACTCATCAACAACCTTGGAAAAGAATTTCTCGATAGTGAGTTTATTCTTGGTGTTGAGCCTCGCAGAGATGGGCGGACGGCCATTCCGTGGTTTACACTCGATTGTGATGGAAAAGACAGCGGCCATGAACTCTGCCAGGGGAAACGGGGTACGCTACAAGCATGGGGCGCACTTGGATCGCGGTCATCGGTTATTTTCGATTTTGACAACGATGGCGACCTTGACATTATTACCAATGACTTCAACTCCGAACCCATGGTGCTTGAGAGTGACCTGGCAAGTCAAAAACAAATTCAGTTTCTTAAAATACGGCTCATCGGAAGCAAAGCAAACCGCGATGGACTGGGTGCAAAAGTCGTATTGGAAATAGGAGAGCGAACGCTAACTCAATTCCACGATGGAAAATCGGGCTACCTATCTCAAAGCAGTATGCCTCTTTACTTTGGACTCGATACTCAGACGAAGATCGACAGCATTGAGATTGATTGGCCATCTGGTAAAAAACAAACCATTGAGGGTCCTATCGAAGCAAATCAAGTCCTGACGATCGAAGAAAAAGAGTGAGAGAATCTGGAGGTGACAAAACACACTCTGTTAATCCACAAATTTTTATTTCACTCACTCAGAAAAACATTGCGATCATCCCGCCAACGCAAAAGGCGCTCAAACTCCGTCTGATTTAAACGACCGGATGGTTCGAGTAAGAGTTCGGCTTGTACGTCTCCGGCACGGGAATCCGCTTTCGCATCCCACATCTGCAGAACTTTTTTCCGAGCGACTGCTCGATCATCCTCGGGCGCTAGAAAGTCGTATTCGAGTTGTTCGTATCCGGGGATCGACTTTAATGTCATCGCGGCTCTACTTCGCACTGCGTCGTAGGGATCAACAAGCAACTGCGCCAACAGGGCGATCATCCAAGAGGTACCGGCCGCCTCTCTCGTCGGCGACCAACCCATATTCCAGGCGATAATGGCTCGCTGTGCCGCATCTCCCTGAAGACCCCACAAAAGCCCCGATGCGATTTGCTTCTGATCGGCGTCCAATTCGGGGATAGGCTGACCATATTGGCGATGGAGTTCCTCAGCCGTCCATAAGAGAGTTTTATCCAAGTGACAAAGATTACAGGCGTTGGGACGTCCGTTTGGTGGAAGACTTTCATCGACCGTCGGGCTGCTCACTGTATGGCTTCGCATTGCTTTCATCAGGCCCCACGTTGTGTGCGGCATGTGGCAGTTGTAACAGATACTTCCTGATGAAGTTGGGGCATGATGGGTATGTGCGGTTAACTTCTCTTCATCTTCATAATCGCTATGACACTGCGTACACGCCTCATTGTTATGTAATCCGGGACGATTCGAATCCATGGTGTATTTCAATTGGTCGTTGGCCCACTCTTTACGGGATCGTGGATCATCGAGCGGTTGATGCATCACGTGGCACGATAAACATGTCATCTGTTTAGATGGGTCGTCGTGCGCAAAACAGGGTGTTGTGAGCAGTCCATTAAACTCGCGTCCCGAAATGCGGACCATCCCATCATGCCAGAAAGCATGGATATCATTTTTTTTAATTTCCAAGTGATCTTCAAGCGAATCTCCGGGTTGATAATAGGCGCCATTTTTTACCCAATTCAGATAATCGTTCGCAGTCTTGAATGTCGTTTCCGCATGACATTGACCACATACCTCTGCGCTGCGCCTGGGAGAAAGAGAACTTGGATTGACAATACCCATCGCATCGTCACCACTGGCAATGCCCTCCGCGTGTTGCTCTCCCGGGCCGTGGCACGCCTCGCACGCGATACTGAAATCGACCACATGCGTATCGTAGTGCCCATCCGCTTCCAACCGTGGCTGGGGCCGCGTCGTATGACATCGATCACACAAATGATTCCATACGCCAGCAGCATGTGCCATGACGTGTTCCCCTGGTTCGATTAGAAAATTAGCTCGATCTGTTATCCAGCGTTTCTGATCCATCCGGTACATAAAAGGGAATCGCTCTAAATCTCTGCCTTCTCCAGCGGGTAACCAATACCCTTGCGCATGATGCGAACCGGTCATCATCACAATCGGTCGTCGAACAATTTTTGACCGACCGATAGAGTCTTTCTCTTCAAAATCTGCCCATAGATTGTCGCCCTCTCGTCGGAGTGTCACTTTACCGACGGACGAGTTGGCAAACTCTAGAACGACATTATTAAAGGATGTGGCTGCTGCATCGACTGTTGCGATTTGGGTCATGGTGCGATGATAAGAATCATGCCACGATGCGTAATTATCAGGATGGCACTCTCGACAGGCCTCCGCTCCAATATAGTTTTGTCCATGCACCGCAATCGGACGACTTTCTTCACGCGTCTGTAATGATTGCTGGGGTCCCTCTGAAGACTCAAAGGATTGGCGCAGGGGCTTCGCTAAGAGAAATAGGCCACCACCCAGACCTGCGCAAAAAAGCAGGCCCAAAAAAACACTTCGCTTTTTTACGGTCATTGGTAAGACCTCTGTGGCACGGGCCACCCTGCCACGCGAACTTGGGGAATTCGCCTCGTAAATTCGACCGACTAGGTAGTTTTAGTATCGGCTTTTGGAATACGTGATGCAAGAAAACATTGGTTAAAGATTGTCGGATTCACTGAGACTTTCTCGACGTGTATACTGAAATCAGGTAACTGCCTTATATTTAGAACAATGCGTACGAATAGCCCTCGCGTGCGTTGAGAGAATGGTCTTTGTATGCCACTTTGTTGTGCCATCACCCTGAGATAAAGTCAGTCTAATGACGATGCACAGAAGGTTATTGATCTTCATAGCGAGTTCCGCAACCTATGCTCTCAAACCAGCAATCTTTTATCTGGGTGAAGCAACTATTTTACTGCTTGTTCTAGCGGTTGTGGGATGTGGTTCTCCTGATTTATCCAACACAAATGTATCCGCCCCGTCAATTACTCCGGCTGAAGAGATTGTACAGGTTGCACACCGGACACGAGATTCGGTTCGTGCCGAGGAAAAAACAAAACGCCAACAACCATGGCCCGACAGCCCGGAATTTCACCGGGACGAAGGTTATGTTGGTTCTGCGTCTTGTAAAGAGTGTCATGCTGAAGAATTCTCAAGCTGGCACAGCTCCTATCACAGTTCTATGACACAGGTAGCAGATCCTTCTACGGTGATTCCAGAGATCCAAAATGTCGAGTTAGAATATCAAAAACGTCAGGGGAAACTTGAATGGCAAGATGATGAACTTTGGGCGACCGTCACCGATCCAGAAGGAAACACAAGCAAACACCGGATTGTTCTCACCACTGGATCGCACCATGCACAAGCATTTTGGCATGAAACTGGAAATTCCAACGTGGTTCAGATGTTTCCGTTTGCCTACCGAATTGCCGAAGAGCGATGGATTCCTGTTCAGACGGCTTTTCTGCTTCCGCCTCGGGTGGAACAAAGCTTTTCCTTTGCGCCCGGAGTCTGGAATCACTCTTGCAGTCAGTGCCATGCAACATCGACCAAACCGATTGTCTCAAGTGCCACACAGATGGAGACAGCCGTTGCAGACTTCGGAATTGCCTGTGAATCCTGTCACGGACCGGGAAAAGAACATATCGAAGCTGTGCAAGAATCGACCGAACATACACAACTGGCAATTGTAAATCCCGATTCACTCGATCCGAAACGAGCGAGTGAAGTTTGTGGGCAATGCCACGCCGCAATTTCTCTCAGCAGTGATGAAAAAACAGCGGACTGGCTACAACACGGTTGGCAGTATCGCCCTGGAGAAGTTCTCCGAGAAACGAAAGATATTAACCAACCAGCCACTGATAGTGAAAACGCTTCGTTTGATACGGGCACTTTTTGGGATGATGGTGTGGTTCGCGTTTCCGGTCGCGAGTTCAACGGTTTACTGAAAAGTCCCTGCTACGACCACGATGGGCAATACGGAAAAATAATGACTTGTACAAGTTGTCATGAAATGCATCCAACTGCTAATGATCGAAACGATCTCGCTTCCTGGTCACACCATCAGTTAAAACCCGGGATGCGTGGCAATGCTGCATGTACGCAATGTCACGAAGAGTACCAAAATGAGAAATATCTTCTCGCACATACACACCATTTGGCAGATTCATCGGGGAGCAAATGCATGAACTGCCATATGCCATATACTAGCTACGGGTTGCTGAAGGCTTCGCGAAGCCACGCGATCGAAAGTCCCAGCGTTGCAACCACACTTCAAGTAGGCAGACCCAATGGCTGCAACATGTGTCACCTGGACAAATCGCTGGGCTGGACCGCTGATTATCTCAAGCGTTGGTACGATATTTCATCTCCTGAGTTGCCCCTTGATGAAAAAGAACTCTGTTTTACAGTACTTTCTGCACTCAAGGGGAATGCCATTCAGCGGGCACTCGCTGCATGGGCTTTGGGGTGGCCTGAAGCACAACAGGCATCCAGCACCGATTGGGCTATTCCCTTTCTCGGGCTTCTCCTTCAGGACAATTACCACGCGGTCCGCTTTATTGCCGACCGGACGCTGCAGAGCATCCAAGGAAAAAACACAGTTCAATACGATACACTTGCGGAAAAAGCGGACCGCGATAAGGCTGCCCGGAGCATCGTTCAGGACTGGCTGCGCAATAAAGAAGCTCGACCAACAACCGGAGACAGTTACTTGATCGATAAACAAGGTCGACCGATGATCGGTGCCATCGATAAATTGCTGAAACAACGAGACACACAAGAAATCGTTATCAGTGAATAAATCAGCGATTGTTTGATTGGTCCTGGCTCTGAATCTGCTCTATCTTCAGGAGACGCTGCGCAGCGACTGTCAAATCGGGGCGTAACTCTAATGCCCGCCGGTAATGGGTCGCTGCTTCTTCGAGCCTGCCGAGTCTTTGCAAGGCAAGCCCCAAATTATTGTGTCCAAACGCAAATTTTGGACGAATAGCAAGGGCTTCTTGATAGTGCTGGGCAGCTTCTTCGAACCGTCCCTCCCCGTACAAAAGAATGGCCAAGTTATTATGCGCCTCAACATGTTGAGGATCTATACGAAGAACATGCTTAAATGCATCTTGTGCCGCGCGCGTTTGCCCTTCTAAGCTTAAAACGCAGGCCAGATTGTAGCGGGCCGCAAGATTTCCTGGACTTGATTGAAGGATGTAACGGAACTCCTGAATTGCCTCAGCGTTTCTGTCTTGACCTGCAAGTGCTTTCCCTAAACTAATTCTTTGTTCACGTTTCTTAGGATACTTACCCAATTGATGACGCGCTTTAGCTTCGTTCAATACTTGCAGATCGAGTTGGTTCTTTGGAAGCACTTGAACCCAAAGGTGCGCCATTTCATCTTCCGTCTGGTTTCCCGCAACGACGCGCACAGGAGGACTATTTGGATTACGAGAATTTGAGACGGAGTTGTCGTAGGTATAACGCATTACGAGTACCGTACCTTTCGGTAACGGAATTGGTTTCTGATAGCGATAAACTGCTTGCCAATTCCAGTCCCAGTCATCAATCCAGATGAGCCATTGTTGACTTCCGTCTGGCAAGAGCGCATACCCTTGCAAATCTTTGCCGAGTAGATGGGCATGGGGATAAACTGCCAAAACCTCGACATCAGCTGGAAGTGTAAACTTATCGGTAACTGTAAAATTTTCTTCTCCGGGTGGAATGTCGAGATGCCTATCAGCCTCCAATTGAATCAGCGCTAGCGAGGGACTCGTGGGAGGTGCTTCCGAAAAATGGAGGCCTACCTTTGCCTGAACTTCTTCGATCTTCCCGGAAGGAAGCATGTGCATGTTGATTACGAGATCACTACCGGGATCAAGCTGCCAGGACTTTTCTAAATACCCTTCGAATGGTACGGTCCCCACTTTCCACGACAAGAAATGTCCCGAAGGACGAGAGGCGACACTCAGGTTCTCCATCCCACTATACCCCGGACCGGGCTCTTTTCGATCCAATCGTTGCGCTGCTCCCGTAGCATCGACTAGCATATTGGCGTGATGAACGATCTGTTTATTTCCGGGACGTAACTCGACTGCGCGCACGAATCGAGAAGATTCGATGGGAATGGGAAGCACAAAATTATGAAACACGTCTGCACCATCTGGCCGCAGCACATAGGGTTCTGGCATCTTTATAACCATGTCTGGTTCTCCGAGTTGCCAGCCTGTCACGGAAGAAGGTTTTTGCGGTAGCTCTTCGCGGCTACCCTCGGGTTTACCAAGAGCTACCCACCGTTGGATAAGATCGATTTGTTTTGTGGTTAACCCTCGCTCCCCTTCAAACTCGCCGTATCCATGCTTCGGCAACCAAGGTGGCATATAGCCACTCTGCGTCACTTCCACAATCTGCTCTGCTCTCTGTGCCGTATCATCGTAAGTGAGCAGTGAAAAAGGTGCCGATTCTTCTGGGCGATGACACGATGCGCAGTGATCGAAAACAATCGGTGCGATATGTTCACTAAAAGTTACCTTGCCTTGCGCAATCGAGCTACTGTCGAAATACCACGCAAAAGCCCCGAACACGGAAGCGATTAGCGAGAAAAGAATAAGTATTACGACCAGATGCTTTTTCACTTTGCACCTTTGTGAGTTTATTCAGCATCAATATCGAACGGCGGCTTACAAACACGACGGGCAAATCTCACTCGGCAAAAAAGGTACTCAAACCGAAGTGCGAAAACCCAGCCCCTTGATTGTGCGTATTATAGTAGGGACACTGTCGCCAGTGCGACATCCATAGGCCGCGATTACAAGGTTGTGCTAGAATTCACAGGGTATCTCGGCGTTTCTTTCTCGTCGTTTGAAATCACGCTGAGTATCTATCATTGGGTCACAATCACCCACCCGCTTCAGGATTCGTTGTGTCTACCATGTTTATTTTTTCTGCATATCGACTCTTTTTCTATTGCAGTATCCTCGTGGTGGTCTTGGGGAGTGGGTGTTCGGAATCCGAAAAATCAAAGGGATCTATTCCGTCACCGACCACGGAACAAACGGTCACAAACAAGTCGGTGAGCCTGTCGCATAAGCATTGTCATCCAGGGGCCTTGGGGCCTTCACATATTGCCAATGCACATGCTGATCAGTTCCGAAGCGATGGAACGCGTAAAATGGCTGAACGACTTAAGATTATAGATCTCGCTACGAACCCAGAAGCGAACGAATTTATCAGCGACCGCCGAGTTGAACTACTAGAGCAATCCCAGAAATCACAGCCCACCCTGGCTGGGCAATTCCAGTTGGGGCTTGAGTATCTCCGTAACGGCCAACCCGATTTGGCAATCAAGCAATTCGAGCTTACGCGAGAAGCTTACAATCAACAACCAGAAGCATTTAATCCGAATACCGTCGAGGTTTTGTATGAACTCTTTGGCTTAACCTATCTCCGCCTCGGCGAAATCGAAAATTGCGTACACCAACATTCGGCCGATTCATGCCTTGCGCCCATTTCCGGAAAAGGCATTCACACAATCACGCGAGGATCAAAAAAGGCAGCAGCGATCTTTCGAGAAGCCCTAACTCATTATCCCGACAGCCTCAAATTCCGCTGGTTGCTGAATATCGCCCACATGACGCTTGGTGAATGGCCCGAAGGGGTGGAACCGCAGTGGCAGATCCCCCCAGAAGTTTTTGCCTCAGAATGTGCATTCCCTCGATTTCATGACCGAGCTATCGAACTTGGCCTCGACGCGGTTGGCATGCTTGGGCGTTCGATCACTGAAGACTTTGATCGGGACGGGGACATTGATATCGTGGTCAGCGCATGGGGACTCAAAGATCAAATTCGATATTTCAGGAACAATGGAAACGGATCCTTTGAGGATAAAACAGTCGAAGCCGGTCTTGTCGGAATCACGAGCGGAATCAACCTTATCCATGCCGATTACGACAACGATGGCCTCGTCGATATTTTAGTATTGCGCGGTGGCTGGATTGAAAAAGGTGGGCATTATCCTAACTCATTGCTTCGCAATCTGGGTGACGGTCGATTCGCAGACGTTACACAGGAGGCGGGGTTACTCTCCATGCATCCCACTCAGACTGCCGCCTGGGCAGATTTCGATCGGGATGGTCTTCTCGATCTTTTTATTGGTAATGAAACATGGCCCGACGATGGGCAGCACGCGTGTGAACTCTACCGGAACAAGGGCGATGGTACTTTCACTGAGTGTGCGATGCCCTGTGGCATCGATGTGACGGGAATCGTCAAAGGCGTAACCGCCGGAGACTATGACAATGATGGCTGGAGCGATATCTACATTTCACGTTTCAATATGAAGAATATTCTTTTAAAAAATCTGGGTGCTGGTAAATCGGATAAGCAGTGGCTCCAATTCAGAGATGTCTCCAAAGAGGCAAAGGTTCAAGAACCTGTCCGTAGTTTCCCAACGTGGTTCTGGGACTTCGACAACGATGGCTGGCTTGATATTTTTGTGGGTGGTTTCTGGGTAGGTGATGTGGGGGAAGTTGCGGCAGGCTACCTTGGTAAAGAAACACCTGCTGAGCGACCACGACTTTACCGCAACCAGGGGGATGGAACATTCGAGGATGTGAGCGAATCGGAGGGGATCGACATTGTCTCAATGCCGATGGGGGCAAATTATGGCGACCTCGATAATGATGGATGGCTTGATTTCTACCTGGGGACTGGTAATCCATCGGTCAAAATGACGATCCCCAACCGTGTCTTCCGTAATGATCGCGGCAAACAATTTTTAGATGTAACCACCAATGGAGGGTTTGGACATCTGCAGAAAGGGCACGGCGTCTCCTTCGCCGACATCGACAATGACGGAGACCAGGATCTGTTCACGGTATTAGGAGGTGCCTTTACCGGCGATGTTGCCTTCAATGCCCTTTATGAAAATCCTGGAAATAGCAATCACTGGTTGACGCTTCGTTTAATCGGAACCGAATCGAATCGAGATGGAATCGGTGCACGCGTGAAAGTGGAACTAGAAACACCCGATGGTGAACGCAACGTTTATGTGCTCGTCGGTACTGGTGGAAGCTTTGGGGCTTCAAGTCTCCAACAGGAAATTGGCCTGGGGAATGCCATCAACATAAAAAGTCTGGAAATCCGCTGGCCCAGTACCGAAAACGTACAGCGATTCGACGCGGTGCCAATGGACACGTTTATTGAAATTAAAGAAGGCGAAACTACATTTTCGCAGATTTCTCTACCCCACTTTTCCCTTCAAGGGAAAGCATCGAGTAATTGAATGTATAATTGGATCTTCGATCATTTTGCGTAATTTTATTGACGGAACTCAGACCTTGAACAATCGATAATCGATCGTGAAACAACCCACCAAGATTGTGTTTTCCGCAAAGAGTACGTTTGTGGCAGCTGTTCTAGGAATATTCCTCTTAACCGCTGCGCTTTTTTCAGTGACCGAAAAAAGTGACGGCCCCAAGGATCTTCTGAACGATTCGCCCAAAGTGGTCAGCGTTTCCACAGCAGGAGCCGGAGATGTTACCGGCAAATCCCAAAAGACTGCAACCCTACTGGCAAAAGATATCCAGGGCGAGTGGCTGGAAATCGACGATCCCACCAAAGATGGCTGGGAAACCGAAGCCTTTACGCTCGAAGCAGAAAAACAGCTCAAGTATCTTGGGCAATTTTTATCGTCTCTTGAGAGTGTGGACGCAGAGACTCTTAAAGAAGTGGCGGCTAACGATTTCACTGGAACTCGGCTGCTTCCGGAAACTCTCAGAATGGTCTACGAGGGACCCAGTATCACGGTGCATCGCAAGCCGCAGGATGCTTTTGCGAAAAGAGTTCGCGGACCCGAGGGATTCCTCGAAACTGCGAAGGAACTCGCTGATGCCTTTCGTGGTGCTCAGAATATGAAAGTCAAAATAAAGACAGTGCTGGTTCATCCTGAGGGAAAAGTCATAAAGACACGTCACCTCCTCGAAATCTCCGGCCAGATAAACGAATCCACTCTCGAGCAGCATGCAACGTGGGATGCTACTTGGATGCCCCGTAAAGAAAAACCTCCCCTCCTCAAAGCACTCGATGTTGCTTCGTTCGAACAAACCAAGGTAAATGCCCCGCATGGAACGCTGCTTGTCGATTGCACGCGCTCAGCAATCGAACACAATTCCTGCTATGAAAAACAATTTCTACACGGCTACGAAGAGTGGCTTTCCAGCATGCCGCATACGCGCTACTTTGTGAGCCTCGGCAGCCCAGGACTCGCCGTAGGGGACGTCAATGGAGACGGGTTAGATGATCTCTACGTCTGCCAGGAACAGGGGCTTCCCAATCGACTTTTTATTCAGCAGGAGGATGGAAAACTCGATGACCGAGCCGTTGCGTCACAGGTCGATTGGGTGCAGGACTCCCGCAGTGCCTTGCTCGTGGATCTGGACAACGATGGCGACCAGGATCTTGTGGTCGCGTTCCTCGGAGGTTTGCTGATGGCGTCCAACGATGGAAATGGAAAATTTACTGTCGAGACGATGGTCCCGACGAGCGAAGATTTGATGTCTATTTCAGCGGCAGATTTCGACAATGATGGCGATATTGATATCTACAGTACTGCCTATTTTCCGGATCATTTTATTGAGCATTCGCATGCCGGTGGCTTGCCCACGGGCGTCAATAATTTCGTCTATCACGACTCCAATTTAGGCGGGCACAATATTCTTTATCGCAACGACATCCATGACCACAGGTGGCAGTTCAAAGACGTCACCCAAGAGGTTGGGCTGGATATGAATAATACCCGTTTTAGCTTCATCGGCTCTTGGGAAGATTACGATAACGATGGTGACCAGGACCTCTATGTCGCCAATGATTATGGCCGCGACAACCTCTACCACAACAACGAGGGTCACTTTACTGACATTGCTGGCCAAGCGGGGGCTGAGGACGCTGCCAGCGGCATGTCGGTCAGTTGGGGCGATTATGACCGAGACGGCTGGATGGATATTTACATCAGCAACATGTGGTCCTCGGCTGGAAAGAGAATTGGTAATCAGCCCCAATTCAAAAAGAATGCGACCCCGGAGATCAAACAAAGACTACAACGCTTTGCGCGAGGCAACACACTCTTGCACAATGATCAGAACGGTCGGTTCGACGATCAAAGCAGCGCTGCAGGGGTCGAAATGGGCCGCTGGGCGTGGGGCTCCCTGTTTGCCGATATCAATAACGATGGGTGGCAGGACTTGCTGATCGGTAACGGATATATCACAGGTGACGACACGACAGGTGATTTGTGAAGTTTTTTCTGGCGACAGGTCGTGTCGCTCAGTCTGGACCACGAAGATGCGCAGCCCGAAATTTGGCAAAAAGAACGGTTTGCAGCATTTTCAAAAATGTTCAATGAGGGGCGGTCCTTCAGTGGACACGAACGGAACTGCTGTTATCTGAACCCTGGAAAATCGACGGCAGCGATGGGTCGCTTCGCAAATATTTCTGCTGCCAGTGGCCTCGATTACCCCGATGACGCCCGAGCGATTACCCTGCTCGACTGGGATCAAGATGGTGACCTCGATGTCTGGGCCTCCAATCGCAATGCTCCCCGACTGCGTCTTCTCCGCAATGAGATCCCAAAAAGTGGCCACTTCGTAAGCCTTCAACTTGTCGGTAACGGTACCACCACTAATCGCGATGCAGTCGGTGCGCGTGTTGAAGTCATTCTCTCTGCATCCGCTCCAGAAGATTCGCCCAGGTCGATCACAACCCTACGTGCGGGCGACGGTTTTTTATCGCAGAGTAGTAAATGGCTGCACTTTGGACTCGGTGAGAATGAACAGATCGCTAACGTGGTTGTTTCTTGGCCCGGCGGACAAGAAGAAATATTTTCCGAGGTGCAAGTCGATGCTCAAAACAGACTGGTTCAAGGCACCGGAATAGCCCAGTCCCTAAAGACTGTCCCCCGGAAGATTGAATTGGCTGCAGATACCCAGATATTGCCTGAAGCGGGGACTACAAATGCAGTTCGTCTGATCACACGCGTTGCTATGCCCCCGCTGCTTTATCAGACGTGGGATGGCACAAACCGCGACCTGCTGGGTGAATCTGAAAAACCCACCCTGGTGATTTTATGGGCAAGCTGGTGCATGCCCTGCCTAGAAGAACTTAAAGAACTGACCCAGGCCCAAGAAAAACTACGCCAGGCAGGTGTCAATATTATTGCGATCTCGGTTGATGGCGTGGGAGACGATAAAACGGATTCGGAAAATTCACAGCGCGTTTTAAAATCTTTGAAATTTCCTTTTGCATCTGGTCGTGCTACTGAAGATCTTCTCTTCGGGCTACAAAAAATGCACGATCGCCAAGCCGCAATCCGCCGCCCGCTTCCGTTGCCCACAAGTCTTCTGCTAAATGCGAATGACGAATTGATGGTTTTTTATAAAGGACCGCTGCAAATTCCGGAACTTCTCAGCGATCTTGCCCATGTAGAGGATACGGCAACAGAACGTATTGCACACTCTGCATCGATTCCGGGACGTGTATTGGATCACAAAACGATTCGGCAGGTACAAGCTGTTGCAGAAGCAGAACAAAGATTCAAAACTGCAGAGATGTTCCAAAAAAACAGATTTTGGGACCAAGCGATCATCCAATACGATCAAATCCTTAACCTTTGGTCGACGAATAATAACAGTAGTCTTTCAGCCACGCATGGCAAACGCAACAATGCCATGACAGATGACGATCATGCGCAAAAGCGTGCGCAAATTCAATCTTTGGCATACACAAATCGCGGTGGGATTCAGCAACGACAAGGTAAATTCGAGGCAGCCATCGAAGATTTTGAAAAAGCTATTGAAATTAAACCTGATAATCCCCAACTTCACTTTACGTTAGGACAACTAAATCAGCGAATTAACAAGTATAACGATGCAGTCATGCACTATGCCAATGCAATCAAATACAATCCACAATACTCCGAAGCCTATGGGAACCGTGCTGCACTTTATCAATTACAGGGAAAGAACGAGGCGGCTGCCAAAGATTTCAAGCAGGTAACGACCCTTGATCCCCACAGCCCACACGCTTACAGGGAGCGCGGAAAGTTACTTTTCCGCCTAGGCAATAATGCTGAGGCACTAAAATGCTTTTCAAAGGCGCTGGGAATTGACCCGCAGCATGTGGAATCGCTTGCAAACCGTGGATCACTATACACTGCATCCGGTGAATATGACCTCGCGACAAAAGATTTTTCAGCGGCCATCAAGTTGAACCCTGATAGTCCAGCAGCCTACAATAACTTTGCGTGGCTACTCGCGACATGCAACGATCCCGAATATCGAGATGGGAAAAAAGCTGTTGACTATGCAACAAAAGCTTGCAAATTACTAAAATGGAAAAGCAAGGATACCCTCGACACGCTAGCAGCCGCAGCCGCCGAATCGGATGATTTTAAAAATGCAATCAAATGGCAAAAACAGGCCGTCGCTTTGGATCCAGATGAGTCGAATGAATCGCTTCGTTTGCGGCTGAAGCTTTATCAAGCAGGCGAAAAATATCGGGCGGCGAACAGATAATACTTTGGCTTGTGTGTGGCATTTGATTCAATAACTTTAGACACGCTTTCCGCCTAAAAACATACGATCCCTGCTGTAAAAACATACGTAGTACTTTTACATGTACCAGACTACTCATACCGTCGCACATCAGAAGCAAAAAGTGGCTCGCCTCTTTGGCCGGCGGTCTGCTTTCGGTTTGTTCTTTGCAGTCGCATTATTTTTTTTGGTTTTCCAGTCTGGCTGTCGTGACGCGAGCGGCCCTGCAACCTCTAAGGAGTCTTTCCCGACTCTGCAAGCAACCCCTCAATCTACCCCCTCATCCGGCGCGAGCGCCCACAATTCAACGGGCAATTCTGCGGCAATAGCAAAGCGGCTTCAAAGCATGGACGATCCTTCGGGGGACGGCTGGAACACGGAACTATTCAACAACCTTGCGGGGAAACAACTTTCAAAACTTGGGGCGATTCTCAAACAGCCGAAGCAAATTGCTTCCGCAAATCTACAGAGTCTTGTTACTCCAGATTTTAGTTGTTCCAGTTTGGTTCCAGAATCGATGGAAACGCTGTTTCATGACGAAACGCTCAAAGCTGCGCGTTGGAATAGAAATGATTCTGAGCATGCGCAGATCGAGAATTCTTTTAATGGGCCTAGCGGATTCGGTGAGGCGCTATCGCAATTAATGAAGCCGTTCTTAACTGCAGAGAAGATCCGTACTAAATTCAAAATTTTTCGAGTGGAACCTAGTGCAAAAACAATTGTCACGCGACAATATGCAGAAATAGCCGGTTTCTTTGAGGATGGTTCGCTCGAGTTGCATACCGATTGGCTTGCGAAATGGGACAATCAAGATACGACTGCGCCCTTGCTAACATCGCTCAAGCTTATGGGCATCGAACAAGTGCGTACGCAGATACCCTCGGGCACTCTATTTTCCGACTGCACCGAATCCATACTAGGAAACAATACGTGCTATCGAGAACAATTTCTTCGTGGGTACATGTATTGGCTCTCTGCCAGTCAGCAAATGCGCTATTTGATTACAGACAACCTTGGAACGCCAGGGATAGCACTAGGCGACGTCAACGGTGACGGCTTTGATGATCTTTATGTCTGCCAAGAACAAGGATTGCCTAACCGCTTATTTTTACACAAACAAGATGGGGCTGCTGAAGACATCTCTGATACTTGGGGCGTCAACTGGCTAGAAGATTCTAGAAGTGCGCTCTTTGTAGATATTGATAACGATGACGACCAGGATCTTTTGGTTGCTTTCCACGGCGGAATCATAGTTGCCTCGAATGAAAATGGGGAACGGTTCAAAATTCGCACAATCATTCCCTCCAGCAAACATCTTATGTCGTTGGCCGCAGCAGATTATGACAACGACGGCGACTTGGATATTTATGCCACCGCCTTTTTAACCCAGTGGAGAGGTGAAACGGGGACTCCGATACCCCAACAACCTCGCGTTTATCATGATGGAACTAATGGTGGTCAAAATGCGTTGCTGCAGAACGAAATCCAAGGCAACGACTGGAAATTTAAAGACGTCACAGAAGAAGTCGGACTCAACGTCAATAACAATCGATTCAGTTTTGCCGTATCTTGGGAAGATTACGACAACGATGGAGATCAGGACCTTTACGTGGCGAACGATTTTGGTCGCGATAATCTTTACCGTAATGATGGAGGACATTTTGTTGATGTAAGCATTGAAGCTGGCGCAGAGGATGCGGCGAGCGGCATGGGTATCACTTGGGGTGATTATGACCGTGATGGGTGGTTCGACATCCACGTAAGCAATATGTGGTCTTCCGCAGGAGGGCGGATCGCCTTTCAACCGAAATTCATGCACGATGCTGACGCGAATGTGAAAAAGCGTATGCAAAGCATGGCACGCGGAAACACACTGCTCAAAAATAAACAAAATGGGGGATTCGATAAAACGAGTGCCGATTCGGGCATCGAATTTGGGCGCTGGGCGTGGGCCTCGATGTTTGCTGATATCAATAACGACGGCTGGGATGACCTTTTAGTTGCAAATGGTTTTTTGACTGGTGATCAGTCAGGTGATTTGTGAAGTTTGTTCTGGCGACAGGTCGTGTCGCAATCACCCGAAAATTCAGAAGACAAAAACAATCCTAACTACCGACGCGGTTGGGCAAAAATATTTCAGATGATCCGATCTGGGGCATCTTGGAGTGGGCATGAACGAAATTGCGCCTACCTGAACACGGGAGACGGAGGCTTTGCCAATATTTCAGTTGCTAGTGGAATCGATTTTCCAGACGATGGCCGAGGACTTGCATTCAGTGACTGGGACCACGACGGGGATCTCGACTTCTGGATTTCTAATCGCACGGCACCTCGCTTGCGATTTATGCGAAATGACGGTCCCCTCACAAACCACTTTGTTACTTTTCGGCTGTTAGGAAAGGGGGAAACAACAAATCATGATGCGATCGGCGCTCGTGTGGAAGTTTACGCTGAGGGCTCTGAAGATCGCCCCATCATGAAAACGTTGAGAGCGGGCGAAGGATTTCTCTCCCAGAACAGTAAGTGGTTGCATTTTGGATTGGGAAATGCACCTGGGGTAAGTCGCGTTGTCGTCCATTGGCCAGGTGGCAAATCGGAAACGTTTGATCACGTTGTGTTAGATACGCGCCAGATCTTGGCCCAAGGATCTGGTGTGTCAAAGCGAGTGGAGGAGCCAAAGCCAATTCTCACACTTTTTACAAAGGAGCAAGATCCGGTCCCTTACTCCGACCAGGCAGTATTGCGACTGATCACACCCTTGGAAGTTCCTAATCTCGCCTACCAAAACTGGACGGGCTCTAACCGAATAATCGACACTCAGAATGGTAAACCCAAACTGATTAATCTATGGGCAAGTTGGTGCCTGCCGTGTCTCAAAGAATTGCAAGATTTTAGTCGTAGCCAGGAGAAAATTGAGCAAGCTGGTCTCGATATCTTGGCACTCTCAGTCGATGGCTTAAACGATGAGCGTTCTACCTACGAGGACGCCGAGAAGCAAAGCAATGCAATGAACCTCCCATTTTCCACAGGACGCGCCACCATTCCACTGCTCAATACACTCCAATCGATACACGACTTGCAGACTCCTGTGCGGAGACCACTACCGTTGCCAACGAGTTTCCTGATCGATGCCCAAGGACGTTTAATTACGATCTACAAGGGACCTGTGGACGTCGACGAAGTACTCAAAGACTTAAATGCACCCTTAGATTCGCCGCTCGAAAGGTTTGACCGTGCTGCAATTCTTCCGGGTCGCACACTGGATGATGAGCCCGCACTAGCAACACTTAATGGAATGGAGGCTTTGAAGTACCGAAAATTTGCTGACTTTTTTCGGCGTCTAGGGCAAAAAAAATACGCCGTGGCTCAACTAAAGCATATTGTCGATATTTGGCCGGAATCTGCTGGCGTTCGTACCGAGCTGGCATCCGCACTACTTCAATCTGGCCGCGATGCGGAAGCCTTGAAACAACTCGAAGCAACAATTCGTATTGAACCAGACTACCCACCCGCACAGGTAGCACTGGCAAAACTTTTGCTTAAGCAAAATCGTACCGCAGATGCCTTAACGCACTTTGATAAAGCCAACGCGTTGCAACCCGAGAATCCAGAAATTCTTTTCAGCCGAGGTATCGCTTTAAGTGCACTTGGAAAAACTGAGCAGGCGATTGATGATTTTACACAAGTCGTTCTACTGGCCCCCCACTTTGTACCCGTATTTCACCGACGTGGTGCCAATTACGAAAAGCTAGGGAAATTTGATCGCGCTGAAGAGGACTTTAACCAAGCGATCACTCTCAATCCAAAAGATGCACAAGGCTACAACAATTTAGCCTGGTTACAAGCAACCTGCTTTGATCCAGCATTTAGGGATGGAAAGAAGGCGCTGGCGAATGCAAAAAAAGCGATGACTTTGTTTTCGAACGACAATTTTTTTGTATTGGATACGATGGCGGCGGCTTATGCTGAGGCCGGACAGTATAAAAAAGCTGTCGAATGGCAATTGAAAGCCATTCAGCGAGCTCCAGAAAATGCGCGGGAGCCCCTCACAGACAGGCTTAAAATCTACCGGTCGGACAAGCCTTATCGAGCGCCCACCGGGCTGTAAACCGGTTTGCACCGACACTGATTATTCTCGCGTCTTAATCTTGATTGCTCCTCCACTGGCCAAGGAATGGCACCAGCATCAGAAAGACGATGCAAACGCAAACAACTTGTTGAATTACATGGATACAGACTAAAGGTCTAAAATAGTTTACTGATTCGCCTTACCCATACTGCATCTTTTACTTTAGCAGCAGAAGCAAGCAGAGGACGGGTTGCGGATTGCTGCGTATGCGAAAATTTCGCAGTCTTTAATTTTTGACAACTTGACAACATACAGCATCTAGCATTCACTGTAACAGTGTGGCAACTCCCAATCGTCTTCAGGGGATGCTTTTGGGAACGGAACAAGCGGGTGGCTGCTAATGTCTTGGAACTCTTCGGCGCAATCTGCGTACCGCGAAGACCTTCTGTGTGCGCCCCCGGCAAGTTGGCCGTCGTTTTTGATCTCACCGGACAATCCTAGTGTCTGTGAGTCGCGCAGCAGTTGGTGCCAACTTGGCCTCTGTGTATTTCTGCCTGTGTTGCTCGTCCTATCCGGCTGTGGCTTCAATCCACAGCATGCCACAAACCTGCCTACCCCAGACAGTGAAACGCGATTTATTAGCTTTGGTCCGGGCGAGGTCCGTTCCGAATCGCAAAAACGCACCAACGTGGTCAACATTCCCACCCAACGACAACATGTTCAAAAATCGATATTTGGGGGGGTATTCCCTGGAGACCGCCCCGCCCACCACTTACGAGAATTACTGGCGACGCTTCCGCAGGAGGCGAGCAATCCGGAGCGACTGAAACTTCACTTCGCACTCGGGCAGGCTGAAGCTTCCGTAGGCAATGAACAACAAGCGATTGAAAATTTTGAAAAAGCTTATGCCCTACTGCCGGGCGTAACACACGCCCTGAGCCAGCCGCTAATCGAGGAAATTATTTATCGCCTTGCCCTGTCGCACATGCGACGTGGAGAAACACAAAACTGCTGCCAGCGGAATACGCCGGAGAGTTGTATCTTTCCTATTCGTGGTGCAGCTATCCATACAAAACAAGAGGAGTCTCGCACAGCGATCCGTTACTTCACTGAACTGCTGCAAATGACTGCGGGCTCACATCGACGGGCTCAGTGGCTGCTTAACATCGCCTACATGACGATCGACGGTTATCCCCACGATGTTCCCCAGGAGTACCTGATACCTCCGGAAACATTTGCGTCTGAAAAACCATTTCCAAGATTTCAAAACATTTCGAAGAAACTAGGGGTCAATAGCTTCAATCTGGCTGGAACGGTCGTTGTCGATGATTTTGATGGCGACGGCTGGCCCGATCTGCTTGCCTCAAGTTGGGATCCACGAGAGCGGATGCACTTCTTTAAGAATCGTCGCAATGGTTCGTTCACCGATCAAACGATCGACGCGGGACTCGAGGATTTGCGCGGTGGCATTAATATGGTCCAGGCTGACTATGACAATGATGGTGACCTCGATGTTTACATTCTACGGGGATCCTGGTTAGGTAGTGCCGGTCGTCAGTCGAACACGCTTCTACAAAACAATGGTGCAGGGAAATTCTATGATGTGACTTCCAGTGCCGGATTGGGGTTAATCCATTACCCAGCGCACTCCGCAAGTTGGGCAGATTACGACAATGATGGTGATGTCGATTTATACGTGGGTAACGAAAACTTACATAATGGCAAACAGTTTTTTTCCAACCCCGCACCAAGTCAGTTGTTTCGTAATAATGGGGATGGCACATTCACTGATGTAGCGTCCCAAGCAGGGGTCACCAATTTGCGTTTTGCAAAAGCGGTTGTTTGGGGAGATTACAATAACGATCGTTTTCCTGATTTATACATATCGAACTACGGCACACCCAACCGGCTGTACCATAATAATGGCGATGGGACATTTACCGATGTTGCGGCCGATCTAGATGTGGATCGACCCATCATGAGCTTTCCTGCCTGGTTCTGGGATGTTGACAATGATGGACAACTCGACCTTTATGTCCCTAGTTATAGTTGGAAAACAGGATCGCTCAATGCGGTGGTGCAAAGCTACCTAGACAAGCCCACAACGGTAGGCAGTCCGAGATTTTATCGAGGCACCAAGCAACATCGCTTCCAAGAGTCTGCTGAGGAATATGGCCTCTCTCGAATCACATTGCCGATGGGTGCGAACTTTGGCGACTTGGACAACGACGGATTTCTGGATTTTTATTTAGGTACTGGCTATCCGGATTACGAAGCATTGATGCCCAACGTGATGTATCACAATCAAAAGGGAAAATGTTTTGAAGACGTCACCGTTGCGGGTGGTTTCGGCCATCTGCAGAAAGGGCATGGAATTGCGTTTGCCGACATCGACTTAGATGGCGATCAAGAGGTGGTCGCTCAGATGGGGGGATTTTATGAGAGTGATAAGTTCAGTGACGTCGTCTTCGAAAATCCAGGATTTGGAAACCATTGGATCAAGGTCAAACTGGTAGGAACTCAATCCAACCGCTCAGCTATTGGTGCAAGAATTCGCGCCGTGATTAAAGAGGATGGAAAAGAGCGATCCGTCTATAAGCACGTCAACAGCGGAGGGAGTTTTGGTGCCAATCCACTCAGGCAATCGATCGGTCTGGGAAAAGCAGCAAAAATTGAACGGCTTGAGGTCTACTGGCCGACTACAGGCCTTACGCAGACCTTTACCTCGGTTCCGCTCGATCGGACGATACAAATCACCGAAGGGCAACCCGATCTCAAATTACTTGATCTCATGCCCTTGAAGATCTCATGCCCTTGAACTTGGCCGGTTTGCCATTTTCTCCTTGATCCGCAAATCGAGTAGGTCCTAAATCCCCCCAATCGTTACGCACGGCAGGATCCATACGCCTCGTGGAGGTGCCTACCCTGAAGGCAGCCCATTTCTGGTACAGGTAGCGATTTTTCAATTATAATTGCAGTGCAGAACGGTGCGGCGCAATGATCAACCCGCGTTCCTGAGGAACTCCTATGTCGGCCATCTATCCCTACCATCACATCATCGACAAAAACGAAGTGGAGCCCGACGGTTATGTCAGTTGCTTGACTTACCTTCTGTGGACCCGTTCGGCTGCGCAAGAACATTCTGCGAAGCACGGCTGGACCCCGGAGCGCTATATCGAAATTGGCGCTGCGTGGGTCGTCCGCACGCACCACATCGAGTACTTCCGGCCTGCATTTACGGGAGAAGAGGTTATTGTCGACACCTGGGTCTCAAATTTTGGTAAAACCAGATCCTTGAGAAAATATCTGATCCGTCGACCGGCTGATGATTGTGTTCTTGTTACAGCAGAAACCAACTGGGCGCTCGTGGATATTGCCAAGCGCAGGCCACGGCGCATTCCGCAAGAAATTATCGATTCTTTCATACTTGTGCCCGAGTGTGATGAACCCACGCCTAAACGGACGCCCGAACCGGCACGCTCTGAATAACATCGCTTGCGTTACAATGAGTCGTCAAGACACTGCACACGGAGGGCAGCAATGATAACGCAGACGAAAGTTGCGGTAACCGGCTTTGGAATCATCAGTGCCCTTGGTCGTGGCGCAGAAGCAAACGCAGAAGCACTCTACAAAGGCCGGTCAGGATTGGTGGCCCGCCCGGAATGGGAAGCAGAAAAGCTGCGCTCACGCGTTTCTGGCAACGTCGCGATTGAACCGTTACGCGACGAGTTCGATCGTAAGCAGAGCCGTTTTCTTTGCGATCCTGCCCTTCTGGCCGCTTTGGCCATGCGCGACGCTATCGAACATGCGGAACTCAATCAAGAGGCTGTGACGAACCCACGGACTGGCCTCGTGATGGGTACCGGGGGAGCGAGTGTACCGGATGCCATCGCTCTGGCCGACCGTATGCGAGCCCGGGGTGGCTCGAAAGTAGGTGCGTATTTTGTGCCTCGGATTATGGGCTCAGCCGTCACTGCCAATTTAGGCAATATGTTCCACATTCATGGGCACTCTTATTCGATGACCTCAGCGTGTGCTACGTCAGCCCATACCATCATGCACGGATTCGATTTGATTCGCTCAGGGCGACAAGACCGTGTTTTTGCAGGTGGATCTGAAGACATCAATATTTTTTGCGTTGCTTCGTTCGATGGGATGAACGCCCTCTCGATTGCCTACAACGAAGAACCTGCGCGGGCCTCGCGTCCTCTAGACCGTGGGCGGGACGGCTTCGTCTATTCTGGCGGCGCTGCCGTGCTCGTACTCGAAAATCTGGAAGTCGCCCGGGAACGGGGTGCGAAAATATGGGCAATCCTTGCCGGCGCAGGTGCCTCCTGCGACGGCGAAGATATGGTGGTGCCCAATCGAATCGGTGGCGAAATGGCCATGCGGTTGTCTCTGGAGGACGCTCAGATCACACCCGCTCAAATTGAATATGTCAATTTACATGGCACCTCGACACCCGTTGGGGATACCGTCGAAGTGCAGGCCATCCGGAATGTCTTCGGTTCTCTCGTTCCACCTTTTTCTTCGACAAAATCGATGACCGGTCACGGTCTCGGTGCCGCCGGAGCCCAAGAAGCCATCTTTTGTCTGCTTATGATGCAGGGTGGTTTTCTGGCCCCGAATATCAACCTGGAAGACCCCGAACCGCTCGTGGATGACTTGCCAGTCGTTCGGAAAACTGAAATGGCCAAAGTCGGGTGGGCGCTGAGCAATTCCTTCGGTTTTGGCGGCACCAACTGCAGTCTCGTCTTTGCCCATCCCGATGAAACCCTCTGAAGTTTCTCGAGGGGCTCATTCAAACCTGCGATCGATCACGCGCTTCGCTTTTCCTTCGCTTCGCGGAAGAGTCTGAGGATTTAAAAGCTGCACCTCAACCCGCAGTCCAACAGCCTTTTTGATCGCCTGTGTCACCTCCGCGTACAAAGGGTTTTGATCATTGACTGCAAACTCCGCGTCGACTTCGACATGTACGGCAACCTGGTCGAGATCGTCTTGTCGCGTTAATTCGATCTGATAATGTGGCAATGTCCCCTTCACGGATAACAGAGCCGCTTCGATTTGCGCCGGATACACATTCACGCCTCGAACGATCAGCATGTCGTCCGACCGACGATGAATCCGCTCCACCCTCCGCAGCGTCCGACCGCAACCACAGGAATCGGGTAACAACTTTGTGATATCGCCCGTGCGATAGCGGATCAAGGGCATCGCCTCTTTGCTGAGCGTCGTTAGTACCAGTTCCCCTTCTTCACCATCGGGTAAGACAGTTCCACTCTGCGGGTCGATGATCTCCGGGAAAAAGTGATCCTCAAAGATGTGCAAGCCCTTCTGCTCTTCACATTCAGCGGCAACGCCCGGCCCCACAATCTCAGAAAGACCATAAATATCAAACGCACGAATATCGGCCAATCTTTCGATGCGCTCGCGCATTGCTTCGGTCCAAGGCTCCGCACCAAAAACGCCAACGCGTAGGGGAAGTTGCCTAAAATCGATCCCGATTTGCTGAGCCCGATCGACCAGATGAAGAAAATAACTTGGGGTGCAACAGATAACTGTCGCGCCAAACTCCTGCATGACCTGAATCTGTCGGTCCGTATTGCCCCCCGAAGTGGGCACCACCGTAGCACCTAAATGCTCTGCACCATAATGGACCCCGAGCCCACCCGTAAACAAGCCGTAGCCGTAAGCGTTTTGCAGGATATCGTCTGCCCGAATGCCATAGCAACGCAACGTACGAACCATCGCCGAACTCCAAACATCCAGATCGCGCTGCGTATAGGCCACGACAATGGGCTGACCTGTTGTGCCACTTGAAGCATGAATCCGACTGACTTCCTTCAGTGAACAGGCGAGCAGTCCATAAGGATAGCCGTCCCTCAAATCTTGCTTGCAAGCAAAGGGATAGTTGTGCAAATCGGTAAGAGCGTGAATTTGACTCGGATCGAGCCCAAGGGCATCCCATCGGTGCCGAACGGATTCGACATGCTGATAAGCCCGTGAAGCCATCTGCTGCAAACGCTCAAGCTGCAACGTCGCTAACTGTTGCTGCGGAAGAAAATCAAGCTTTTCAGCAAGCTCAGGATTTAATGGCTCAGGACTATTTTCCATAGCGGTTGCCCCCGACGCCTCAGGCACGGGCATCGGTTCAGTTTTATACCCTTAGAAGTTTCTCAATCTCATCTCGAATCTGTGCAACACTCGGCACGATACTCTCCATCTGCTCGATATTGTAGGGTATGGGGCAATCTGCCGTGCAAAGTCTTTGCGGTGGCGCTCTGAGAGAGTCATACGCCTCGCTCGCGATAACGGCAAGCACTTCTCCAGCAAATCCCGCCGTGATCGTATCCTCATGCACCACCAATGCCCTGCCTGTCTGCCGCACGCTCTGCAGGACACACTCTTGGTCCCATGGAATCAAGGTCCGTAAATCGAGTACCGTTACCGCTCCGGCAAATGCGTTTGCCGCCTCGACGCATCGATGGATCATTTCCCCCCAACTAACAATGGTAAGGGCATCACCCTCGGCACACCGCGCGGCTTTCCCAAAAGGTAGGCAATAATCATCCCCGGGATATTTTTGTTGAGCCCGCGGATCCACCAGCAAGCCGCGATGTTCGAGAAAGAGCGTCGGATCATCTCCACGCAGCGCCGTCCGCAGAAGCCCAACCGCATCCGTCGCGTTACTGGGCATCGCAACCTGCCAGCCGAGCATATGCGCATAAATGGCCTCCCCACTCATGCTGTGCCACGGATCGCCCCCTTTTTTGCCACAACCCACTGGAATGCGAACCACCATCGGAGCGGCAAACTTTCCCGCCGTCCGCCAGCGTACAAGCCCTACATCAACCATCTGCTCGTGGCCCGCGTCGGCATATTTCCGAAACTGGAGTTCCGGCACCGGCATCAGCCCCGCAATAGCCATTCCAATCGAACGCCCAATGATTCCTTCTTCCGAAAGCGATGTATCGAAAACACGATCGACACCCAAATTTTCTTGCAACGAACGCGTGACACCGTGAATGCCGCCATACGCTCCAACATCCTCGCCAAATACGAGAATGCGTCTGTTTTTCTTCATCTCTTTTTCTAGTGTGCACTGCACCGCTTCGCGCAAATCAATTTTGACATCCGTTTTTTGCGGCTCTGAAGATCCCATTTCCGGCAAGGCCTTGGCAGCCCGCAAACCGCCTTGCAGTGGATCGCTTTCATAAAAGAGGTGTTGGGTTGCAACTGCCGGCGGGGAAGATGTACTGGTTTCGACATTCTCGAGTGCATCCTCGACTTCGCGCCGAACCTCTTTCTCAAGAGTTGCAAATTCCTCTTTCGAAATAATGCTGTGCTTTTCAAGAAACGTTTTCAGCTTGACGAGTGGATCATGATTGCGATCTGCCTCCAATTGCTGCTGCGTCTTGTACCGTTGCTTGTCGGTGAAGGCGTGGCCCGCAAGCCGTGGCACCGTGAGTCTGAGGAGACACGGCCCCTTCCCGCTACGAACATGCTGGAGAGAAGCCGAAATAGCCTGCGACGCTTCGAGCGGTTCCGTCCCGCTCGCCTCGTTTATTTTTAAATTTTTAAAAGAGGCCAGATTAGAGGCAATATTTCCCCCCGGCGTTTGCAAATTGGCTGGGACAGAAATGGCATGCCCATTATCTTCAATAAAAAAAAGGAGCGGTAAATTTAAAGTAGTCGCAATATTGAGGGCCGACCAAAATCCATTGGTTGCTACGCTGCCATCGCCGCCTGTGGCAACGGCCACTGCACCTCTGCACGCATCCTCCCCAAGGGTTTCTCGTCGATAGCAGAGAGATTGAGCCCACCCTGCTGCTGGCGTAAATTGCGCACCCACATTTCCCGATGCAGGAAGAATCGTTGCTCGTTCTCTGCGAGGCAGGTTAAATACGACTCCCACATCGCGACCCTCGCTGGGACTGCCCGAGCAAGCTAGACTGGCAGCCAACGCTTCTCGGCACGTCATCCCGCTAGCAAGCAGCAAAGGACGCGAACGGTAGTACGCCGTGGCCGCATCATACGGATGGTCAAGCGCAAAACCGAGTAAGATCTGCGCTAGCTCATGACCCGCCGCTGAGAGTTGCAGCTTTGTTTTACCGGCAGGTGCCAACTGCTGCTCTTCAACAGAATCGATGCTGCGGGAAAGGAGGACGAGCCGTGCAATTGCACACCAATCGAGTTCGCTCCCCTGACTGGAGCTTTCACTTCCAGCGGCATCACGTCCGAGTGCACCATCTCCATGCCCCTGTTTGGTCGCATCCGACTTCATGGTGTCACTTCAACCGTAAGAGTGTTTGACGAAAGGGGCCTCTTTATCCATCGAAGAGCCTCTGGAAATGGCATACAGTTGTCTGTTTTGATCAAGTATATTAGCAGAAAGGCCACAATTCTGATAGTTGACACAAAAACCATTCAGCAACGAACAGACCCGTCATGTTGAAGGCTCGACAATTACTGAGCATCGATACCCGCTCTCTTGCGCTTCTACGCATCAGCCTTGCTGGTCTCGTACTCGTCGATCTCTTCCAACGGTCTGGGGATTTATGGGCGCACTACAGCGACTTCGGTGTGCTGCCGACTTGGGCAACCAAATACATCCTTGCGTATCAGCCTCTGCACTGGTCGGTTCATCTTCTTACTCCAGATTTATATTGGCTGAGTGGAACTTGGCTATGGCAAGCATTTCTGTTTATCATCGCCGGTGCGGCGGCTGGTTGCATGCTCTTCGGCTATCGCACGCGTTGGGCCACTCTCATCACGTGGGCTCTCCTCGCCTCATTGCACACGCGGCATCCACTGGTCCTCAATGGTGGCGATCATCTACTCCGCATGCTCATTTTCTGGTCGATGTTTCTCCCCCTCGGAGAACAATTCTCTATGGACAGAAAACGAACCAAGCAAAAAGATCTCCCTCGGCTCACCTTTTCGGCTGCCACCGTTGCGATTATGGCGCAGCTCTGCTTGATGTATTGGGTAAGCGCAGCGACAAAAACGGATCCACAGTGGACCGAATCTGGTTGGGCCTTGTATTACGCTCTTCAGATTGACCAAATCTCGACCGGTTTTGCCAAGTGGCTTCTCCAGTTCCCGAATCTTCTTCAATGGATGACTATCGGTACCCTCTGGCTCGAGTGGTTAGGGCCGCTAATGGCATTTTTCCCCCTCCACACGTCTCGCATCCGACTCGTCATTATCAGCCTTTTTATCGGCTTACACGTGGGAATCGCGCTCTGCATGCACTTGGGACTGTTCCCCTGGGTTTGTATTGCTGGCTGGTTGATTTTTTTACCACCCGCTTTTTGGGATTGGCTCGCAGAAAAATATGGTCAAGGTTCCTCGAGGGCGATAATACCTGACCAAGAGGGCAGGCTCGCTGCTGGCAAGCCTAGAAAAGATCTGCCTCCGATAGCCAATGGGTTGGTTACCGCACTGATCCTCTACGTGGCTCTTTTTAACCTGCAAGTTATTTTCGAGGTCAATAAAAGCGACAAAATGAAGTGGTTTAGTACAACCTGGAAGTCTGTCGGTTATGGACTCGGGTTGGAGCAACGCTTTGATCTCTTCGCGCCAAAACCAACGATTATCGATGGTTGGTTGGTTGCCGTCGCCACGCTAGAGGATGGTCGTCAGGTCGATCTGATCGAAGAGGGCCACGCTGTCACATGGGATAAACCAGAGCTTCTTTCTGCCCGTTATACCAATGGACATTGGGGCGCTTACTTATTTTTCCTCAAGGAATCGACGGTCGCAGCAGCAGCCCATCGTCCCTACTATGTAGATTATCTTAAGCGACTTTGGAACGAGCAGCACGGCAACAAAAACAGGATCAAGCGGGTCGAACTCTTTTTGATGCTCGAACTCACACCACCTTTCCCCGAGGAGCCTCATGCAGAAAAGATCCTCCTTTATCGCGACAAACCGCGACTCGACGTGGAAAATTATTTTCAAACGCATACAAAATCTAGTTTGCGTGCTTTCCCCACCAAAGAATTTGCGATTTACTATTCCTTCATTGAGCCGAATCCCTCAGCGTCGATTATAAGGTAGGATACTAGCCGAACGCGTTTCGATTGTCTCGCTACACCGCATTCCAGACTATGAACACACCATCTGATTTACTGGCCGAAGCGCATCGTAAAATCCAAGCAGGTGGCTTGGATGAAGCACGAGAAATACTGCAACAAATTTTAGCCAGCGACAAATCGCAAAGCGAGGCCTGGAATTTGCTCGGTTGGATCCAGAGCCAGCAAAAGAATTTCCCAGAGGCAATCGAATCGATTGGCCGAGCAGTCGCAATGCATCCTACCGAGCCTTCGTTGCACCGAAACCTCGGCTTTGTTTACCAGAGTGCTACCGAATTCGATGAAGCCGTTTCCTGCTTTGAGCGGGCCGCTCAACTCGCACCCCAGGATGGAAATGTGCACAACGAATTAGGCGTCGCATTGCAGGCAAAGAAAGATTATGAAACTGCCGTCCGACATCTGCGTGAAGCCGTTCGCCTACAACCGAGTGTTCCCCTCTTTCACCAGAATTTGGCCGAAGTCCTTGGCAATCTAGGACAACACGAAGAGGCCGTTGCCCAATACGAGGAGGCCATTGCCCTTGCACCGAACGATGCTGGCCTTAGAAACGGTTCTGGTGTGATGCTGCAAGCGACTGGCAAGCACGATACGGCAATTGATCGCTTTCGGGAAGCTCTCGCTGCAGCACCCAATCATCCGCTCTACGAAAACAACCTTGCTGCCGCACTCCAGTCGATTGGTGAGGATGAGGAAGCGATCACCCACTTCGAAAATATTCTGCGAACGATGCCGGATTCGTCTGATACTTATGTGAACATTGGCAATTTTCACCTTGCCCGTAATGACCTTGACAGTGCAGCCCACCACTTCAGTCGCGCAATTGCGATCGATCCTTCGCACTTCGTCGCGCATAACAACCTTGGCTCAACGCTGCTCGATCAGGGGAAATTTTCTGAAGCGGCAGGCCATTTTGAAAAATCGCTACAAAGCAATCCGGAATATGCACCGGCCTATTTCAATCTGAGCGATTTGGCACTCAATAAAAAATTTCGTTTTACCGATGAACAGATTCATAAAATACAAATGCTCGTGAGCGGTGGCGATCTGCCTCCAGAATCTGCTTCGGCGATGCTGTTTGCTGTCGGCAACCACTTTGATTCGTGTGAAAATTATGCGGAAGCTTTCCGGGCATACGGGGTCGCCAATCATATCCAAAGGCAAATCAATGAAGCAAAAAATATCCCATTGGACCTAGAGGAACGTGAGGCTCTCACGGAAGCAGTCATTCAGCTTTTCGATCAAGCCTATTTTGATGATCTGCCAGCGACGGGCAGTGATTCAGAGATCCCTATCTTTGTGGTGGGCATGCCCCGTAGCGGAAGTACACTCATCGAGCAAATCATTTCTAGTCACCCCGACGCTGTGGCCGCAGGTGAGTTGGAAGAAGTCGGGCGGCTTGCGACGAAAATTTTTCCCCGACGGATAACGAGCAAAAAAGCCTTTCCTTTTTGCCTGCAAGATGCTGATCCGGCAACGCTTCATGAAACCGCCCAACAGTATCTCGAGCACCTTCAGCAGCACGATGCCGTGGCACCGCATTGGAAGGAACTCTCACGCGTAATTGATAAGATGTGGCATAACTTTTTTTATCTTGGTTTTCTCTATACGCTCTTCCCTAAAGCACGCATCATCCACAGTCGACGCGATGCAATGGATATTGGCTTATCCTGCTTTGCGAGGAGATTGCATGCCGTGCATTGGTCTTGGGATCTGGAGCAGATTGGATATTTTTATCGACTTTATGATCAACTGATGCAACATTGGCGGAAGGTTCTTCCCATTCCGATGTACGAGGTCGACTACGAAAGTCTTACACAAAATCCGGAAGCGGAAACGCGAAAGCTTATCGATTTCTGTGGCCTCTCCTGGGATGATCGTTGCCTCGCGTTTCATGAGAACCAAACGGCCGTTCGTACCGCGAGCCGGATTCAAGTCCGCGAACCGATCTATCAGTCGTCCATCGGTCGCTGGAAAAATTATGCGAAGGAACTTGCACCCCTGAAAACAGCGATAGACTCGCATTAGAAATCATTCCGTCCTAGACGATCTGGATGGGCGTCCTTAGAATGCGTTTGAGAAAGTTTGTGAGAGGAGCCGGCCTATGTTTGACGAAAAAGATACGATCCATATCTTTCCATATCCCGTTTGGCTATTTAGTATAAATGCTGACCGGGTCGATAATGTGAATCAGAAAGCGCACACGGCTATCGAACAAATGCGCCAAACAGAACCAGCGGGCATTCCGGGAGCCCACTGGCAATCCCCGAATGATTTACAAGGGCACGACGACTTCGCAGAGTTGGTAGAAACCATCCGCGGAGCGACTAAAGAAATTTTTTCAGAACTGCGCATTCCCACCAACAACTTTCTGGTCACGGGAATGTGGGTCAACCTCCGGCCGCCGGGAACACAGCATCCCGCCCATACACATCCGAATAACTATCTGAGTGGCACCTATTATGTCACCGCTCCTGCTGGGGGTGATGCAATCGTTTTCCGAGACCCTCGCGTCGAGACCAACATTATCGCCCCTCAGTTTTCAGAAAAAACCGACTTGAACGCACGCGAGATCATGGTTCCCGTGAAACCGGGAATGCTGGTAATGTTTCCCTCGTGGTTGCCTCATTTTGTACCACCCAATCAAGGCAATGCAGACCGCATCAGTATCAGCTTTAACGTCATGTTTGAATCGTATGGCGAAACGATCAGCCGACCAAAATGGACGTTTAATCAAGACACAAAAGGCAGTTAAACGAGTCCATGCAGCAACGGTTTAAAAATCGGGCACTAAGGATCGTCCCGGATCACGCTTCTCAGCAAGTCCCTGTGGGAAATCAGATGGTATCTCTGCAAATATTTCGAAACGTCCAGTTTTTCGTACTTCTATTTATCATTAGTGGCTGCGGCCCAAAAAGTACGTCGAAAGATCTGCCCGCTCAGGCAAAGTCACCCCAAGCAAGCGAACTCCCGGTTTTGGTTCAATTGCCCGACTTTGCACTCGTTGATCAAACGGGCGAAAAGTTTGGGAGCGAGCAACTTCAAAACAAACCATGGATTGCTAATTTTGTCTTCACCCGCTGCCCCACAACCTGTCCAATCCAAACAAGAAATTTGGCTAAATTCCAGAAACAACTAAAAAAAATCCCCGGTGGTGAACAAGTGGAACTTGTGAGCATCACAGTCGACCCCCATTTCGACACATCGCCGGTTCTCGCAGACTATGCCAAGCGGATGGACGCCAACCCTGAAGGATGGCACTTTTTGACCGGTTCACGGGACGATATTTGGAATCTCTGTAAGAAAGGTTTCAAGCTTGCGGTTGATGATGCACCACCGGAAGCACCGAGTCCTATTATGCATAGTTCAAGAATGATGCTCGTCGATCGGCAGGGTCGGATCCGTGGATTTTACGAGGGCACGACCCGGGAGGGAATGGACACCATGCGGGTGGATCTGAAAAATTTGATACAGTCGGAACAAAAACATAAGGAACGACAAAATGACGCAGGGATGCCCGATTGAATTCTCTGGCATCTCTTGAGATATTAGTCCGCTCGTCGCCTTCCCTTTCCCGCTCCAAAGGAGTGCCTACCCATGTTGCCTCGTACCCTTACCTCGTTGCTCCTTGTTTTTTTAGTTCACCCAGCAGTCGATGCTGCCTGGCACGCAACGAAGATAGCTGAGGTTGATGGATTCCAGATTCCCGAATGCGTTGTTGTTGATGCTGAAAATAAACGCGCCTACGTTTCCAACGTAGCGGCCGCAGCAGAAGGCGAGGGATACGAACGTTTCTGGGCCGATGATGGCAATGGGTTTGTTTCGCAATTTTCAGTTCCCGACGCACCCCAGGGACGCAGGAGGAAATCAGAAAACCAGCCTTCAGCTCAAAAAGAAATCGAGGCCGAGGATCTCGCGCGCAGTAGCGAAAAGTTTCGCTTCAGTGGTCCTAAGGGCATGTGCCTATCGGGGGACACGCTTTGGGTGACCGATATTAATCGGGTGCTCGTTTTTTCGCTCAATGGAAAGTTTGCTCCACACGTTGTGAAGGTACCCGGCGCGATTGCCCTAAACGACATGGCAAGTGATGGACAATTTGTCTACGTCACCGACTCGGCAGCCGGAAAGTGTTACCGCCTCCATTCAAACGGCAAGCACGAAGAAATCCCTGCGCCAAAGGGTATTAATGGAATCACTTTCCACAAGAATAAAATGTATGGCGCTAGCTGGGGCCTGAGCGATATCTACGAATTAGATCGGGATGGCGTCAAGCCTCCAAGAGCTTTCGGGCTCAGCGAACACTTCAAGACACCCGATGGCATTGAAGTGCTAGCCGATGGAACTTTCCTTGTCTCTGATTCGGAAGGAAACCAGGTGGTTTCGATCGCACCGGATGAAAAAACGGTGACGCCGCTTATCGAATGTGCGGCACCCGCTGACATCGGAATTGATCGATCACGCGGGCTGCTCTTTGTGCCACGGTTTTTTGAAAGCAAAGTGGATATCTATAAATTAGAGAACCGATAACGCAATCTGTGCCGATTCCTGCTCTCGGCCTAAAAAAGCAAATAGGAGATCTAGCATGTTAGTTGGATGTGGCGAATGGGGTTTTCGTGAGATGCCCATGGAGCAGCATTTTAAAATCTGTCGGGACTTCGGTTTCCACTGGATGGAATTCGGCATCGGGGGTGGACAACGAGGACGACTTGCCGAGGAGCCCTCAGCCGAGGAAATGAGCGAATTCTGCGCGCTGGGAAAACAATATGGAATCAAAACGCCCTTTTGCTGCATCGAGAATGATTTCACGCTCAAAGATGTGGATCAACATCAAGAGATGGTGGAAAAGGTTTTAGCCCAAATTCAATCCGCTGCGCACTGCGGGGCAACGCATGTTCGGCTTTTCGCAGGCTTCACCCCGATCGATCAGATGAGCGACGAGTCGTGGGGCAGAATGCTCGAAGCCTTTGCCCGCTGCGATGCACGCTGCGAACAACTCGGGATGCAGATCGCCATTGAAACACACGGAGCAATTGAGTTTGATAGCACAGGTGCGGCCATCCACAGTCATACGGCATCCACACACCCCGACGCTCTAGCCAAACTCCTCGCAGGCTTACCAGATCGTGTTGGCTTCAATTACGATCCCGGCAATCTTAAACCGCTCGCCGAGGGGGATCCCTTGTTGCGACTCGATTTGCTCGATTCGCGCATCAATTACTGCCACCTCAAAGACTGGCGAAAGAGCGGAGCAGGCTGGGTTGCCTGCGCGATTGGCGACGATGATCTCGACTACGGACCGATTTTTGAGCGCATGTCATTTAGCGGCGTCTACCTCATCGAATATGAACCGCTTGAAGACCCGCGCGACGGCATTCAGCGAAGCCTTGATTACCTCCGCAAGACGGTGGATCAGGTGGAACTTGAGGGATAAAGCACCGGTCCATTTGAGTCTGAAAAAAATCCTGTGGCTCGGGGCAATCGTACAATACGCGAAAACGGGGAAACGGTAACGACTTCTGCAGCACCAAAGTGCGAAGACGGGAAACAAAAAGGGTTCTCGGTATACCGCTCGAGCGACCGATATGCTTTAATAGAAGGGTGTTAGACTCGCTTGAAGGGCCGACTTTTGGGCCCGCTTCGCTCCCCTTTTGACGCCGTGCAATGAGAACTCCGATCTCCATGCTCAGCCACAAATCCATTGTTGTATTCGTCTCCTTTCTGGCGATGCACGTTGTGTTCCTCTCAGCTCCCGGACTGGTCGCAGAGGCGATGGCCGAAGATGCGGTCGATTTTGTGCACGATATTCAGCCGATTCTCTCGAATCACTGCTACAACTGCCACGCCGACCAATCGGTTGAAGGAGGTATTCGCTGGGACCGAAAATCAGCGCTCTCTGGAGGCGACTCCGGCGAGGCGGCAGTGGTGCCAGGGAAACCGGAGGAGGGAACGCTGCTTGCATACGTTCGGGGTGAAGCAGATGAGCGAATGCCTCCCGAAGATGAAGGCGATCCTCTCAGCGATACACAAATCGCACTGCTTGAACGATGGATCACAGAAGGTGCCCTTTGGCCCGATGCGGCGCAGGCAGTAGAGCATAGCAACCATTGGTCGCTGCATACTCCAGAGCAAAAACCGCTGCCAACGGTTGAAAATGTCACTTGGCCACAGAACCCAATTGACCGTTTTGTTCTCGCTCGCTTGGAAGAAGCCGGGCTCAGCCCCCAACGACCGGCCAATCGTTATACCCTTGCGCGGCGGGTCTATCTTGATCTACTTGGATTACCACCAACTCCCGAACAGGTGGATACCTTTTTGAGCGACACAAAGCCAGGGGCCTACGAGCGACTCGTCGATCGATTACTCTCCTCGCCTGAATACGGTGAACGCTGGGCACGCATGTGGCTCGATTTAGCGCGTTATGCCGACACGCAAGGATACGAAAAAGATGCCCGTCGAACGATTTACTCGTTCCGTGATTGGGTGATAAAAGCCTTTAACGCGGATATGCCCTTCGATCAATTCACAGTGGAGCAATTGGCGGGCGACATGCTCTCGAACCCTACCACCGACCAACTGATAGCGACTGCCTTTCATCGCAACACGATGACCAATACCGAGGGCGGAACCGATGACGAAGAGTTCCGTACGGCAGCAATTGTAGATCGAGTGAATACAACCGGACAAGTTTGGCTTGGCCTGACTGTGGGCTGCGCCCAGTGCCATACGCATAAATACGATCCGCTGACTCAGCGCGAGTATTACCAACTCTACGCATTTTTGAATCAGAGTGAAGACAGCGATAAGCCCTCTGAAACGCCCACAATGGAAGTCCTTCCTCCCGATTCTCGGGGACCACTCGAAACGCGGATGCAAAAACTGGCAAATCTTAAAAATCAATTGCATGCGGAAACACCCGAATTGGTTTCCGCAGAGCTAGAGTGGGCAAGTCAGCTTGCCGCACAGGGCCCACCCGAGCCTCCTGAGTATGGTACTTGGCAAGTGATTGGGCCATTTGAAGCGAGTGATTTTAATGCGTCTTTCGGAACCGTTTTTCCCCCAGAGGTCGAAGTGGATCTGACGACTGAGTACGAAGACGGAAAACTCAAGTGGACGCCACGCCCTGAATACAACGATGGCAAAGTGCATCCACTCACCGGAGACTATGTGGCAACCTACCTCTACCGGACAGTAGAAGCAGAGGAAGCAGGGCCAGTCGAGTTTTACTTCGGTAGTGATGACGGCATTAAGGTTTGGCTCAACGGACAGTCGATTCACGAGAACAAGATTGGTCGCTCAGCCCTGCCCGACCAGGATCGCGTGCGTGCAACTCTCCGTACCGGCACCAACCACCTCCTGGTCAAGATTGCCAACGGCGGAGGAAAAAGTGGTTTCTACTTCCGTGCCCGCCTTGGCGAATTGCCAGAAAGTTTGCTCGCCGCAGCCCAAACCGATGCTGGTTCGCGAACCAAGGAGCAACAGGCACAGATTACTTCTTATTTCCGCACGATCACACCGCTCCTCAAGCCGCTGCACGACGAAATCTTTCACGTTGAAACCGAGATTCGAAAAATACGGGATCTCGCCCGGGCCCCCACCGTTCCGATCATGCGCGAACTCCCAGCCTATCAGCGACGTAAAACACATGTGATGATCCGGGGAAGTTTTCTCGATAAGGGATCGGTCGTGGAGCCTGGAGTTCCTGCGGCACTGCATCCTTTACCCGAAAACGCGTCGATTGACCGCATGGGTTTGGCACAATGGATTATGGACGCAAAGAATCCTCTCACAGCGCGTGTGACGGTAAACCGTTTCTGGGAAAAAATATTCGGCCGCGGCTTGGTCGAAACGAGTGAAGACTTTGGCACCCAGGGGCAACCGCCTTCGCACCCCGAACTGCTCGACTATCTGGCAATGCGTTTTATGGACGGAGGGTGGTCAATGAAAGAACTGCTCAGGGAAATTGTGACCTCCGCCACCTACCGTCAAAGTTCACAAACAGACGCGGAACGACTGGCGCGCGACCCCGACAATCGCCTCTTCTGCCGAGGACCGAGGTTCCGGCTCGAAGCGGAAATGGTCCGCGATACCGCGTTGGCCACAAGTGGTCTTTTAAGCACCAAGATGTATGGAAAAAGTGTGATGCCACCCCAACCGGAAGGGGTTTGGCAGGTGGTTTACAGCGCCGATAAATGGGAAACCAGCATGGGTGAGGATCGCTATCGTCGCGGACTCTACACGTTCTGGCGTCGAACAAGTCCGTATCCAGCGATGATGGCCTTTGACGCTACGAGTCGTGAAGTCTGTACTGTCCGTCGTATCCGAACCAATACACCCCTCGCGGCCCTGGTAACCCTCAATGACCCAGCGTTCGTCGAAGCGGCGCAGGTACTGGCACGCGACACGGCAGGAATCGATTCCGAGGCGATTGAAGACCAGATTACCTATCTTTTCCGTAGATGTTTAGTCCGCCCACCACGCGACGAAGAATTGCAAAGCATTGCCTCACTTTATCAGGCAGCCTTCGATCATTACAGCAATAACCTCGAGGCGGCCGGAGAGATGGCAGGCGTTGTCCAAAACGATTCGGCGACGCTGGCTTCCTGGACAGTCATTGGCAACATGCTTTTAAATCTTGACGAGACACTCACCAAAGGCTGAGAAAAATCGGAGAACGCAATGCAACATTCACAGCAACTTTGGAATCTGACGCGCAGACATTTTCTGGGTGGCTCTACGGCCGGACTTGGCGCTGCCGCACTTGGACAGCTTTTGGCTGCTGACAGTTGGGCGGCGGGTAGTAATCAAGCTGCCAAGATCGTTCAGCCGCTGGCCGCAAAGCAGCCACCGCTTCCGGCGAAAGCCAAAAGTGTGATCTATCTCCATATGGCCGGTTCCCCACCCCAGCAGGAACTCTTCGATTACAAACCGAAACTGCAGGAATATAACGACAAAGATTGCCCCGACGAGTATTTGAAGGGTGAACGTTTTGCCTTTATTAAAGGCCATCCGCAACTTCTGGGAACGCCGTACAAGTTTTCGCGTCATGGTGAGAGCGGCCAGGAAATTTCGGAACTCCTCCCCCTACTCTCTTCGTTGGCGGACGATCTCTGCATCGTCCGCTCCATGCACAGCGATCAGTTCAATCATGCTCCGGCACAGATGCTGCTCTACACTGGAAGTCCCCAGTTCGGAAAGCCTTCGATGGGGTCGTGGATCACTTATGGACTGGGAAGTGAAAATCAGGATTTACCAGGATTCGTTGTGCTCGTTTCGGGCAATAAGGTTCCGAGCGCGGGTAAAAGCGCCTGGGGTTCCGGCTTCCTGCCAGGAGTCTTCCAAGGTGTACAGTGTCGTACCAAAGGAGAGCCGGTCCTCTTTGTCAACAATCCAGCCGGAATGAATCGTCAGGTTCGCCGGCTTTCGCTCGATACGCTCAGAGAGCTCAACCAACTGCAGATGGCCCAGCAAGGCGATCCGGAAATCGCCACGCGAATCGCCCAGTACGAGATGGCCTACCGAATGCAGATCAGTGTTCCGGAGGTGATGGACATTGGCAAGGAATCAGCTGAAACCCATGAATTCTACGGTTCGGAACCGGGCGAAACTTCGTTTGCCAACAACTGCCTGCTTGCCCGTCGCCTCGTAGAGAGCGGAGTCCGCTTTGTGCAACTCTTCGATTGGGGCTGGGATATCCATGGGACCGGAGCAAGCAACGATATTGTCGAGCACTTACCGAAAAAATGTAAAGAGATCGATACGCCGATCTATGCTCTGCTCACCGACCTCAAGCGACGCGGCCTGCTCGATGAGACACTGGTCGTCTGGAGCGGAGAATTCGGTCGCACCCCGATGAATGAGAAGCGCGATAACTCAAAATATTTAGGACGAGACCATCACCCGCACAGCATGAGCCTCTGGATGGCAGGGGGTGGTATCAAGCCTGGCTTTTCCTACGGTGCCACAGATGAACTCGGCTACCATGTTACCGACAAAAAGATGCACATCCACGACCTGCAGGCGACTATCCTGCACCAACTCGGGTTCGATCCCCACAAGTTCAGTGTTCCCTATCAGGGCCTCAACCAGAGGCTCATCGGGCCGGCCGAGGAGCCGCGGGTGGTTACCGACTTGATTGTTTAGGGACGCCCCGGTGGCAATCAAACGGTTCGTTCCACACCGAAGTTGGCCATGACGTTGCGCATCAGTGCCTGGAATTTGGGGTCGAACGAGAGGACCCACCCCCCGGCGATCACACCTGCGTGAAACACTTTGCCACCGGTGGGCCGCGTCCAATACACCATCTCCCCACCCAGATCACCATCGTCGGTAATCCTGCGGGTGTAATAATCACAGATGTAACCGCCCGGCTTCCACTGATGGATGCTGTGGCCCAAATAGTCAATACCTGCCGGTTCTTCCGGAATCGAGGCCCCTTCAGGAACCGGGCCCTGCCGGAGTTTATTGAGGGTCGAAACGCGAACGTCAAACTCGTGGCCTCCGGCGCAGGGGAAACCTCCCTCAGCAATTCCGAAGTGTTCACCGTCTTTGAGACCGGTCTCTTCGGGCTGGTGGTATAGAAAGTGGTCTGTATTGGCAGCCACAAAGGCTCCCATACTATTGACCTCTCCATCCCAACCGAGGCATTCAAGTCCCAGAATTTTCCAGGCCGGTTGACCGCAATCCCGGAGCAGACCACCCCGAGCAAAATCATCGCTGTGATACGATTCTCCTCGCTTGGAAGGCGGAATCGGATTGCCAGGGGCATCGATTTTACGGCACTCGATTGTTTGATAGGCATCGTCGTAGGTCACACGCCAGAACATCGTGTTTCCGCTCATCACGATCACGTTTCCGTCATCCTCTTCAAGATATTTTTCAACCGCCTTGCACGCAGGAATCGACCAGTATTCGCTGTGACCGTTGATCATAAAAACCTTGTAACCTTTGAGAATATCAGGGTTCTGATGCAAATCGAGGTCGGTAATCACATCGTAATCGTAACCTGCTTTCTCGAGCCAGACTTCAGTCAATCGATCAGCTCGAACTAAGTGGCTGTAGTTATGCTCTGAACCGTGCAACATTGAGTTGACATACGGTCCACTATTGGGAGAGGGCATCTTCATGCCAAGGCGATAGGCCACATTTCCCGCACGATCGCCGTTGTAAAAACTGTAGTTCGGTGGATCGCCCGGGCTATTGGAAATCGAGTAATCATTCCATTTGAGCGTTGGGGGAACTTCTGCAAAGGGTCGGTAGGTGTAAGCCCGATAGGTATTGGTCGCAGCCAATAAGCAGACTGGCGGCTTTTCTTTTCCATCGGCCTTGGGCCGCACAAAAAAGAGCGCATGGTAGATCCGATCGGTACCATTAAGTTTGTAGCGGTAGCGGCCTACATAAAAACCACTGCGGGCATCTTCTGGAATGGTGAACGTGTGGTTGGGCTGCCAGCGGCAATCGACCAAATCATCCGATGCAAGCCGCAGACTGTGTCCACGCGTAGGATCGGTCCGGGGATCGTAATCTCCCCAACGCGGCACGCTGCCCGGATCGAAGGAAGGACCGCCGATCATCCAGGTGCCAAAGTTGATAATGCTCCCATGGTGACCATGTCCACTAATATCAGCGACTGCCGCGCCCCGCTCTTCGCTGAGCGGCCAGCAGGCGAGCACTTCGTCTCCCTGCGGCTGCACCAATGCCTGCTGACGATAACGCTCTTTGATCTCTTCTTCGCCGAGGGCCCGCCCATAAATGGTCGGCATTGCAATATCAGCGTCGAGTAAGCGATACGCTTCACCCCAATCGCCGCGGGCACCGAGGCGAATCGGGGCATCGCATCCGCGAACTTCACCGCGGAAAGGCCAGGCCGCCACCTGTTCTCCATTGACCCAAATTGATTTTTCTTCTCCATCCCAGCGACCCACCACATGCTGCCACATACCGCGTTTGAGCACATTGTCGGGTGAATGGTGGAGTTGTCCGGTTTCATACTCTTTTCCATCCCCGAGGTAGAAGCTCACTTTCCAGGTGGGGTTAATAAAAAGTGCAAAGGTGCCTACCTCCGGGTGATCGAATTGTGTCATCACCCCTGCCGGTGCATCACACAGATAGGGGCGCACCCAGCACTCAACCGTCATGGCATCGAGTTTCTGTTCTGCCGGAATTCCCTGTTCCACATACACATAGGAGCCTGGGCGAATGGGTTGAATCTGCGGAGGACTCTCCGGAAATTCGACAAACACCTGATCGCTCGCTGGATCGTCAACTTCCTCCCCCAAGCGACAGACCGAAAGCTTGTAGGGGACAGTACTGGTTGCAAGGAATTGAATTTCTTCACCTGGCTCCACACTCAACTTATCGGTATAGGCGTGGAGCCCATAAAGAATCTGCACTCTTTGCGGAGGAACAGGCTGGTCGACGCCAACGAGTGGTGGGCTGGCGTTGGCCTGCTCTGAGAGCGGCAACGATGCGGCCGCCGCCACCGCTGTTGTGGTTTTAAGAAAATCCCGACGATCAACCTTCGACATAAGACAACTCCTGCAAAGAAACCGATTCGAGCCTCATTCTTTCACCTCTCATTGTCGGACAGCAAACAAAATTTGACAACCGGTTGGAAGCGTAACTACGGCAATAAATTACCTCGGGCATTTCGCTGAAATGCTACCTGCTTCTTTGCTGGCCGAACTTGCGTCCCTCGTGACGGGGGCTTAAAATTCGTACTCCTCAACTATCGATTTCTGGTATTTTCACCCAACCTTATTTTTTTTTGAATCGAAGGCACAGCAACCAATGTTCCATCGCACCGGATACCATAACAACCTTCGCCCACTTTTTCTTCTGGCCGCTTCAACACTGGCCACTGGGACATTTTTTGTCTGTAGCCTACTGACACAAAGTGACGCCTGCACCAATATCCTCGTCTCACGGGGTGCTTCTGCTGACGGATCGGTATTTGTCAGTTTTTCTGTCGACGGCACCGGAGCGGGCATGTTGTCGGTTTCGGAGGCGGGTAAAAAACCGGTAGGAGAAAACACACATCCCTCGGTCGCCGACTACGATGGGCCGGTTTACAAAGTGCTCAACCATCTTAATGAATTTCAAGTCTCCATTGGCGAAACGACCACCAACGGTCGCGTTGAGTTGGCCAATAAAAATGAAACGGCGCTCACCTATGACCGCCTGATGGTCTTAGGCTTGCGACGATGCAAAACGGCGCGTGAAGCAATCGCCGAAATCGATCGCTTAATGCAGACCTACGGCTATGGCAGTACGGGAGAAACGCTTTCGATCGGTGATAAGGACGAGGTCTGGCTGATGGAAATCATGGGCAAGGGAGAGGAAAAAGGCGGCGTCTGGGTTGCTGCGCGGGTGCCGGATGGCGCCATTTCTGCGCATGCAAACATGAGTCGGATCACAACGTTCCCGCTCGATGATCCTAAAAACTGGCTTCATTCAGAAGATGTGATCAGCTTTGCGGTGGAGCAGGGTTTTTATAATCCCGACTCCGGTTCGCCCTTCAACTTTCGCGAAGCCTATCACCCGAACATTAGCAAGCTGATTCAGCGGGCCTGTGCCGGACGCATCTGGAGTATTTTTCGCCGAGCCGCGCCGAGTCAAAATCTCTCCAGTGATTATTTTCGCGTCGTCGAAGGTGCCGATCCTTATCCGCTCTTTATCGTGCCGGATAAAAAAATATCGGTCCACAATGTGATGCAACTGATGCGCGATCACTATGAGGATACCCCTTGGGATATGACCAAGGGGATCGACGCCGGACCCTTCGGTTCGCCCTACCGCTACCGTGGACTGACGTTTGCGATTGACGATGAAAATTACGCCTGGGAACGGCCAATCTCCAGTCAGCAGGCCGCCTGTGTTTGGATTGCCCAAAGCCGCAACTGGCTACCCGATCCGATCGGAGGCGTCTACTGGTACACGCCAGATGATGCTTACACCTCCTGTTTTGCTCCTTTTTACGTGGGCATCACCGATGTACCCAAGGCCTACAACACGGGAAATTATGACGAGGTATCACTCGATAGTGCTTGGTGGGTTTTTAATCTCGTTTCCAACTATGCGTACGATCGCTATTCCCGCGTGATCGGCGAGATTCAAGAAGTCCAGGAGGAGCAGGAAAAATATTACCTCAAAATGATGCCCGAGATCGACAAGATGGCGCTCGCCTTACATGAATCCGATCCGGACCAGATGCATCAGTTCCTCACCGAATACGGGATCAACACCGGAAATGCACTCTTCGAACGTTGGCGACAGCTTTACAACCACATTCTCACCAAGAATATCGATGGTTATCGCAAGAAGGCAGAGGGGCCACCCGAGGAAGTGGGTTACCCGGAAGAATGGCTTCGCGAGGTCGTCACTGATCGAGGCGAGGAACTCTCGATCGGTGAAGTCGGCGAACACTGATCGATTCGTTGCAGGCAAGGATTTCTGGTATGCGAGACAGTCTCACGAAGTGGCTTGTCGGCTTTGCCACATTGATCGGGTCCGCCGTTGTTGCGGCAGACCATCCTGCTCGAGCGAGCCAGCCTAATATCATTCTCATTGTTGCTGACGATTTAGGCTACGGAGAGCTGGGCTGTTACGGCCAGCAAAAAATAAAAACGCCTTCTATCGATCGCATGGCGCGTCAGGGCATGCGGTTCACGCAATTCTACGCGGGAGCAAGTTTGTGTGCCTCGTCACGGAATGTGCTGCTCACGGGCGAACATACTGGCCGCTGCCGAATCCGCGATAATGGGCCCCCGAACATTCAGACACTTCGGCCCGAAGACGTGACCATCGCCGAAGTACTTCGCGGTGCAGGGTATGCAACGGCCGTGATTGGCAAATGGGCCATTGGGGGTGATTTGCCCGAGACGGGAGGCCGTCCGGAAGATCAAGGATTCGATTATTTCTATGGCTATTTAAACACAGTTCACGCGCACAATCACTATCCGAGCTATCTCTGGAAAAATGGCAATAAAGTTTCGCTTGGCAATGTGGTGCAAGATGTACCGCCCGGGTATGCAGGTTTCGTCGGTGGGATGGCCACAAAAAAGGTAGCCTATAGCCAAGATCGGTTCATTGAGGAATCACTCGCTTGGATGGAGCAGCATCGGGAGGGGCCCTTTTTCTTGCTGCTCACACCGACTATTCCACATGCCAATCCGGAGGCGCGTAAACTGACGGGCAACGGTACCGAGGTTCCCGAACTCGGCGCGTATGCAGAGAGCGATTGGAGTATTCAAAATAAAGGGCAAGCGGCGATGATCAGTCGCTTGGATGCTGGTGTTGGCCAAATTCTCGACAAGCTTGGCGAATTAAAAATTGACAAAGATACGGTTATCTTTTTTACCTCCGACAACGGGCCGCACAATGAAGCGGGACACGACCCTGATTTCTTTAACGCGGCGGGTGGCTTGCGCGGACGCAAGTTTGGTCTTTATGAAGGCGGACTCCGCGTACCGCTTATTGCTCGCTGGAGTGGAACCATTCCGTCCAATCGGGTGAGTCATCATCTGGCTTACTTTGGTGATTTTTTTGCAACTTTCTGTCAGTTGGCAGGGACTCCAATGCCCGAGGACGGCAAACAACGACAAAGCATCAGCCTGCTGCCAACACTTCTTGGAGAAAAGCAATCGCAAGAGGAACACGCTTATCTTTATTGGGAGTTGCACGGCGGGCATCCGCGACAAGCGGTACGCTTCGGTGACTACAAGGCGATTCGTAATCCGCTCGGATCAGATAATGTCGAACTCTACGATCTCAAAAACGATTCTGCAGAACGGCACAACATTGCGACCAAAGATCCGCAGCATGTATCTGTTGCAAAGCAGATGATGGATACGGCGCACCGGGAATCACCTCTCTGGCCAGACCGACCTCAGTGAGAGGGTCATGCTTTCCTGACCGTCGTGGGTCTGTTGATCAGCCGACGCCGCATATAAAACTGCGCTATTTACAAAGAGTGTCGTAGGTTTGAAAGGCCTGCCTGGAAACAGGCTAGCTTTTTTTACGTCTTTTGCAAAACGACCTCGAACGCGGTCTCTCTGCTAACTTGCCTCTGACCGGGTAAGCAGCGATACTGGAAAGCTGCTTACATTCCCTGTTTTCCCTTTCGCAGAGGCCCCGATGTCGCTCCGATTTCTGTTCATTTCGCTGATCGCGGCACTGTGCATTTGCGGCAGCGCAACGGTGACACCCCAGCAGACTTACGGGGAAGAAACAAACTTCGAGCAAATTTGGACTTGTCGCTACTGCCGTCCTCCGTTTGATTTTTCCAATCAGCTCAAGCCGAGTGCAAGCGGTCGGCAGTATGCACCAGATCGGAAAGTCGATCTTCTGCACCTGCGGTTAGACGTGACGCCCGACCTGAAGGCGCGGACCGTGGCGGGAAACTGTCTGCTCACTTTTGAGCCGATCGCCCGGCCACTACGAGAACTCACTCTCGGTGCCGTTGATTTAAACATTAAAAACATTGAGGCCAATGTCGGCTTAGCCGGTTACGAAATGACACCCGATGGATTGGAGATTGCCTTCGATCCCCCGGTCGAACCAGGCAAACAAGTCGCACTCAGTATCGATTACTCGGCAGAGCCTCGCCGCGGCCTCTACTTCCGGACTCCCGAACTCGGCTTCCGGCCCGAAGACACCCATATCTGGACACAAGGCGAACCGCACGAATCGCGACACTGGTTTCCGAGCATCGACTATCCGAACGAACGCTTTACGAGTGAGATCATCTGTCACGCCCCACGAGAATTAACGGTCCTCTCCAATGGCCGTCTGGTCGAGGAAGTTGACGAAGCTGCCGGCATGAAGCGGGTCCACTACAGTCAGGAAAAACCCCACGTGGCCTACCTGATTGCCCTCGTGGCAGGGAACTTTGCCAAGGAAGAAGACCGCTACAAAGATATCCCCCTACGGTTCTATACGCCACAGAGCCGCGCACAGCATGCGGCCAATGGTTTCCGTGATACGGCAGACATTCTCAAATTTTTGGAGGAAGAGCTAGCTGTCCCCTATCCGTGGCCCAAATACGATCAGGTGGTGGTCGAGGACTATCACATTGGCGGCATGGAAAACACATCGCTCACCGTACTGAACCCGATCGCCGTTTTTCCAGACGAAAGTGAAAATCTACGCGATCTCTACGGTCTGATCGCGCACGAGTTGGTGCATCAGTGGTTTGGCGACTTTGTAACCTGCAAAGATTGGAGCGAGCTCTATCTCAATGAAGGCTTTGCCGTCTACTATTCCTACCTCTACGATGGCTACAAAAATGGCAACGATGCCTTACTCCACGCGGTCTATAACGATCGCAAAGGCATTCTCTACAACAAAGAGGAAAAACGCCCGATTGTTTCGCGACGTTACAATCACGCATGGGATCAGTTCGATCAACGTGCGTATGCAAAAGGTGGCTGGGTTTTACATATGCTCCGCAGCCAGTTAGGTGAAGATCTTTTTCGTCGCTGTGTCACGCACTATCTCAAAAAAAATGCGCTGCGCAGCGTCGATACCCACGATCTCCAGCAAGCCTTTGAAGAAGTCACGGGGCTTTCGCTGCTCCCGTTTTTTGACCAGTGGGTCCACAACGGTGGGCACCCTGATTTGAAAGTTTCCTACGATTGGCTGCCCCACGAAAAGCTGGCCAAGATTTCTGTTGAACAATTGCAAGCTGCAGTGAGTGAGAAGAGCAAAAAAAAGGGCTCGACCGAAAAAACACCCGAATCACTGCTGTTTGATCTTCCTCTCACCCTTCGCTTTGTGGGGGCCGACTTTATCGTCGATCGCGACGTTGTCGTGAACAAAAAGATGCAGGATTTTTACGTACCGCTCCCCGAAAAACCAGACGTCGTTCGCTTTGACGCACGCACCCAGGTTCTGGCCTCGATCCAATTTGAAAAGCCTAAAGAAATGCTCTATGCCCAACTCAATCTGAAGGATGATGTGGTGGGGCGCCTTCTAGCGGCCGATGCCCTGAGCAAAAAAGTAGATCAACAATCCATCGATAAACTGCAAGCGGCGCTGCAGAATGATTCTTTCTTTGGTGTACGCCGACAGGCCGCACAGGCCTTGGCCGATATTGGTACTCCAAAAGCGCTTGCCGCACTGATCGATTCGCGCAAGCAAGCCGACGCCCGCGTCCGCCGACAGGTTGTGCGGGCCATCGGTAGTTTTTTTCATCCAAATGCCAAGACAGCGCTCCTGGAAATACTTGCTACGGAAAAAAATCCCGACATTGTGGCCGACGCGATCCGGCCTTTAGGCAAATATCCGGGCAGCGATGTCGACAAGCAGATACGCCGCCTCCTGCAACAAGAGAGCTACGACAATGCAGTGGCTGCTGCAGCGATGGACGCAGCCAGGGCCCGTGAAGATGCCTCGTTTCTCCCGTTGATGCAAAAAGTAATCCAGCGCGATGTTGCTTTTCCCTCAAAAACACTTCCGGGTGCTTTTGATGCGGTGGCTTATTTGGGAAAAGATCTTGATCAGGGGCAAGATGTCCGTGAGTTTCTCACGGCCTACCTCAATCACCCGAGAGAAAAAGTACAACTTGCGGCAATCAATGCCCTAGGCACACTCGGGGACCCAGCGGCTATGGATGCAGTGCGTGCCTTCCATCGCGGCCCGAAGGGTGACCGTAAAAAGAAAGCGGCGGCCGAGGCACTGAAGAAAATACGTGATAAGCAGGATACACCCGAATCACTCGGTGCGCTTCGCGGTGAACTCGATACGCTGCGTGAGGAAAATGAATCATTTCGCAAAGACGTGGAAGATTTGAAGCAGCGAATCAATGCCAAAGAGAAAAAGAATCCTGAGCGGCAAGAATCAGAGCCCGCGGAAGAGTAAGCCCAAAAAGCATCGCAACGCAAACTCTTAAAAGCCGACTTTCACTGAATTGCTACCGCACCGTTCATCACCATGCCACCGCGATATCCCTTGAATCGCTCATAAAAGGCATGGATTTTGGGATGTGCTGTGCGAAGTTGCTCTGTTGTCTCTGCGCGATACCGTTTGTATTCCGCTTCGCCCGCAGGCTGTTGCTGACAGGTATGGACTTCGATCACGCCGCTCTTTTCGTTTTCAATCATCAGGACGCCGAGTCCACTGCCCTGGATAATGTCCACAAAACGCACATCTCCTTCCACACCTGAAACCACAATTTGTGCGCCATTGCCTAGGCGTACCTCACCGCCGCCGATCACAATCCCACCACCTCCGCCAAGTTTGATCGGGCGCACGCCCCCGAGGCCGTGGACCAAGCCTTTTCCCAACCAGTTTCCTGGCTGGAGACCGTAGGGTGGGAACTTAAGGATTTCGGCTGCCTGGCGTGCAATACTTTCGCGAGAACTCGCCGAAAGTTTTTCCAAAGCTACTTTTGCTGCATCGCAAAGACTTTCATCGGCCGAGCGGTAAAACTGCTCCAAAACCTGCATCGCCCGCTGCTCCAGTTCCAGACTCCCCCGGGGTGCGGCTGCTACAAGCGGTTCGATCGCCGGTTGACCGATCTCTTCCAATCGCTTGCCTGCTGCTTTTCGATCAGCAAAACGATTGGCATCAAGTTGCCCGACGAGACGGCGAATTTCGTCGGCGGAAACTTCCTTTGCTTTCCCCCCGGCCACCGGGCGCAACTCTGGCTTCGGTTCTACTTCGCTGCTAAAAAGAGAATGGCTGAAGAATAACAGCAGGCAGGCCAGAGCAGCCGTTTTTCGAATGATTGGAATAATAAAGTCCGTCACTTTCCATCTACCATCGAATCGTGCGGGAGTGGTTTCTTCCCTCTCATAATGCCCATTTCATAAAGGGGGTCAATAGTCCGCAAGAGCACATTTATTCAAATCGGGGGCCGCCTCCGCTCCACGGTAGCGAAAGTGTACAATCGGTCTCCGCATAGCAACATTTGATGCAAGAGCTTCAGCAGGAAACAAACCATGATTCGAAAGTTTGGTGCAGAAACTGCACTTTTGATGATCGATGTTCAGGAGGGGGTCGATGTCCTCAAGCACTGGGGTGGTGTCCAGGGGCGACGAAATAACCCTCAGGCCGAGACACATATCGGAGAACTACTTGCTGCCTGGCGAGCGGTGGAGTTGCCGGTGTTTTATACGGCGCACGATTCGCGTGAGGTGGCCTCGCCTTTGAAACTCTGTGAACCGGGTGGCGCGTTCAAGGCGGGCCTCGAACCGAATGACGGGGAACGCGTTTTTGAAAAAGACGTCAACAGTGGCTTTATCGGAACGAGTCTCGAACTTGATTTACGGCGTAACGGAATCGATCGCCTTGTGGCAGTTGGCTTCTTTACAAATATGTGTGTTGCCACCACTGTGAGAATGGCGGGCAATATGGGATTCGACACCTATTTGGTCACCGATGCCTGCGCCTGCACCAATCGCATTGGACCGGACGGAACCGATTACGATGCAGAACTAGTGCATGCGATGACAATCGCCAATCTGCATGGCGAGTTCTGCACCGGCATTACAAGCAAAGCAGCTCTCGAATTGCTCCAGGCCGATGCTACGCAGCTTGAACGGGTGCAGGGAAATGAATAATTTCGGCACTGCGGATATGGTTTCCCCACTCCGCCGGGTTCTCGTGAAAAAACCGACTGCGGCAATGGCCACAGCCGATCCAAAAACCTGGCACTACAGTGGGCCCCTTTCCCAGGACCTACTTCATCGCGACCATGCCGCCCTGATAGCAATTCTAGAAAATTATGGTGCAGAAGTTCTCTACCTCGAACAAGATCCACTCGAACTTGCAGATGCGGTATTCACACACGATGTTTCCCTCGTGACCCCGCATGGCGCGGTGATTTGTCGTATGGGAAAAACGCTACGACGGGGCGAACAGGAACTGCATCAGAATTTTTATACTCAGCAGCAGGTCCCCGTTCTGGGAACGATTGAATCTCCCGGAACTGTCGAAGCGGGAGATTGCGTTTGGCTCGATGCAAAGACGCTTCTGGTCGGACTGGGTTTTCGCACCAATCAGTCGGGTATGGCTCAATTGCAGGAAATACTCGGCCCGCACCAAGTCGACATCCATAGCTTCGATCTGCCGGTTTATCACGGAGAGTCCGCCTGCCTGCATCTGATGTCGATCCTGAGCATGCTGGATCATAATCTCGCATTGGTTTGCCGATCGATGCTACCGGTTCGGCTACTCAACCTTTTTGTCGCCCGCAAAATCGAATGCCTGCCTGCCTGTGAAGAAGAATTCCAGAGCAGTGGAACGCTCAGCACCAACGTACTGGCCCTCGCCCCTCGGCAATGTGTGGTTGTGGATGGATTTCCAGAAACGCACCATCGCTTGCGGGAAGCGGGGTGCAGCCTTTATCCCTTCTCGGGCGACGAACTCTGCCTCAAGGCGGAAGGTGGTCCCACCTGCCTCACCCGCCCAGTGCTAAGAGACGCGTAACGTCTTTGACAAAGTCTGCTGCACTCGTCTCGTATTGCAGAGAAAAATCCAAAAACGTAACACGCAGCGATTAAAACAAGGTGTATATGAAAGGGGCCGCTGCAGTACCGCCGAGCATCACAAGTATCCCGACCAGCAAAAGAACAACCACGATCGGGGTGATCCACCATTTTTTATTATGTAGAAGAAAATCCAAAAACTCGGCAAAAAAACCTGTCTGTCCCTGCTGAGCCTGACGGGAAAATTCTTGGCTCTTCGTTTCTTGCTCTTGGTGGTTTTCTTCACGCATACAAAATTTCCTTTGCCACGACCCTGCGGGTGCGCTTTTGAGTTTTAATCGCCTTAATACTGCTTGAAGTACCGCTGCGGGTCTTCGGACTTCTGACGCTTCACCCAATAGGTTTTCTGGCTTGGTTCCAACTTTCGTCGCATTGGATCATAGCCGACCACTTTCATTATAAGCCCAATCGGTGTTAAGAGGAGATAGTAAATCGCGCTGAGGAGCAAATGCGAAATGATCCAGCCGATCGGCATGACCGAAAACATCCACCCGCGATAGAGAGGTCGCTGCAATGGGGGAACGAGATAGTAAACCACGATCAATAGGCCAGCAGCGATCGCGAGAACCGATAGAATATTCCAACCCACACCACTCTGCCAAAGCACCCAGCCGATGAGGGCGATAAAAAGTGCAAACAGCGGACCGAACCAGAGCAACTCTCTGCGGCTGAATGTTTTTTTTACTTCGATCATTCCCATCAGGCATGCACGCTTCTTTGGTTTTAGTCTAACAGAAAATCTGCCAAGTATTCTTCTCGAATGTGCGTATCGCCATCGGTCTGCTCTTCTTTTAATAAAACAAAATTCTCCACGACCAATACATCCATATGAGTCGCAAGAAAACAGCGGTAAGCATCTTCCGGTGTGCAAACGACCGGCTCGCCGCGCACATTAAAACTTGTATTAATCAGCGCCGGGCAACCTGTTTGCTCTTCAAACTTTTTAAGCAACTTGTAATACCTGTTGTGTCGCTGTGGGTCCACTGTCTGGACGCGGGCTGAATAGTCGACGTGGGTAATGGCGGGTAACGCGCTGCGACAGACTTTGAGTTTCTCAAGGCCTTCGCGTGCTGCATCCTGCTCTGAAAGTGGCAAGCGGCAAGCGGACCGAACATCCGCCACCAGAAGCATATAGGGGCTTTCCTGCTCCTGTTCCAGCTCAAAAAATGCGGCTGCCTTGTCATTGAGAATAGAGGGCGCAAACGGCCTGAAAGATTCTCTGAATTTGATTTTTCGGTTCATAACCGATTGCATCGTCCGGCTGCGGGGGTCACCCAGAATACTTCGCCCGCCGAGGGCCCGAGGGCCAAATTCCATCCGTCCTTGCATCCAGCCGACCACTTTCCCTTCTGCCAACAGACAACTCACCTTTTGGCACAGTTGTTCTTCATCGGCCAGATGATGGTAGGGTGCCTGCTGAGAATCAAAAAATTGCCGGACCTCTGTTTCCTGGTACTGCGGACCCAGAAAAGAGCCTTGTTGGCTATCGACCGCTTCAACTTTTCTCGCGTTACCGAGCAGTTGATGCCAGATAAAAAGAGCCGTACCAAGCGCACCACCCGCATCCCCGGCCGCCGGTTGAATCCAAATCTTCTTAAAAGGCCCGTTGCGCAAAATTGTCCCGTTGCCTACACAATTCAGCGCCACTCCACCGGCAAGGCAAAGATTTTCCATTCCCGTTTCCCGGTGCACATGCTCGGCAATGCGAAGCATGATCATTTCTGTGACTTGCTGAATCGAGGCGGCGATATCCATATCATCCTGCGTCAGGGGTGACTCCGGCTTGCGTGGGGGACGACCGAAAAGCCTAGACATTTTTGAACTTGTCATGGTCAGGCCCTGGCAGTAGTTGAAATACGACATGTCGAGCCTGAACGAACCATCTGCTTTGAGATCGAGTAAGTGCTCAAGCATGCGGTCGACATAAATCGGTCGGCCGTAGGGTGCGAGCCCCATTAACTTGTATTCCCCTGAATTCACGCGAAACCCGGTGAAATAAGTAAAGGCGGAATAGAGCAAACCGAGAGAATGTGGAAATTGGAGTTCGCTCCCAAGTTCAAGCTGATTTCCCACTCCGGTGCCAAAACTTGCCGTTGCCCACTCGCCCACTCCATCGAGCGTGAGGACTGCAGCTTGCTCGAAGGGTGAGGGGAAAAACGCACTCGCAGCATGCGACTCGTGATGCTCGATAAATACAAACTTGTTTTTGTAGCTATGTCCCAGACCTCGGCTCATCTCCCGAGGCAGGTGTAATTTCTCACGAAACCAGAGGGGCATTGCACGAAAGAAAGAACGAATACCAAGCGGGGCATAGGCTAAGTAGGTCTCAAGCAACCGTTCAAATTTTAAAAACGGCTTGTCGTAAAACCCAACATAGTCGAGATCTGCGGCATGCATCCCGGCTTCCGCAAGACAATAATCGACCGCCGCTTGTGGAAAACGGTGGTCGTGCTTTTTTCGTGTAAACCGTTCTTCTTGGGCGGCAGCTACAATCCGACCATCCACAACAAGAGCAGCTGCAGAGTCGTGATAAAAAGCAGATATTCCAAGAATCGAGGTCATCGCGCTGCTAGCAAAACGATTCAAACTTTTTTTGAGAACCGAAACGGGGAGAGGGATTACTCTAATTGCTTGTCTTTCGAAGCACAATCGCGGGATGCGCCGCGTTCCAATACGTCTCCAATTGTCGGCCAAAGTGCCCATTTCAACGCCCCTAAACCGACCGGGGCACCCTTACGTAGAGTATGTGGGGGGTCGCCGCTTTTTCCTTAAAAATAGGGCGAAATAAAAAACATTGCTCCAGATTGCCTTTCTCCGTGTCGTTCATCGCGTTGTACTTAGAGTATCTCTTCCGAGGTAGGGCCGTTCGGTCCATTGCAAATCAAATAAGGGGAATATTGTATGCGCTCCAGACTCCGCCCAATGACGGGCGGTTTCACGCTCGTGGAACTTCTGCTCGTCATCGCCACTGTCACTATTTTAATCAGCCTCCTGCTCCCAGCAGTCAGTTCTGTACGAGAGAGAGCGCGAGCGACACAGTGCAAAAATAATCTTAAAGAACTTGGGGTGGCTATCCAGTTGGCACACGCAACATTGGAAACGCCAATCCAGGCATACGATGAATCCAAAAACCGTTACTGGACCGAGGCGATACGCCCGTTTATTGAAACTACAAGTAACGATGTTTATTTCTGTCCGAGCGATGCGGATGCTCCGGAAAATCTCGACTCTCTGGATCTCGATCAGGTCACATTACTCGCGAGCTATGGTGCAAACAATGCCATGCATCAGATGCAAGGGAGCGACAGTCGTAAGATTGTGCTGATGGAATGGAATGATCGGGTCATCGCCTCGATTCCCGTTAACGCGGCGGACAATAATTGGAATGTGCATCAAGAGAATTGGGACAACGCCCTCGATCAATCAATGCGTCATGGTTCTGAATTAAATGCACTTTATCACGACGGTACCGTTGCGGCCGTTGTTCCAGAAGAAGCCACACCCTGCGCGACCGATGTCTGGAGTCCCTGGCGAGCCACAAAGAGCTGGGAAAATTGTGACACTGTGAATTCGGAACAGGAAAATGACGAATCGGACCCAAATGGAAACAATGGTGTCGGCAATGGCGTAGACCCCCCGCCCAACGGGAATCCGCCAGAAAATGATGGTGAGGGTACAGGGCCTGGCGATCCCGGCAACCAGGGGGGCGCCAATCAGGAGGAAGACCCTGTCGCAGAAGAGGAACCTGAAGAAGATTTTGTCGAGGAAAATTGCTTCAATGCGATCGAAGGATTCCCGGAACTTGCCGGCTGGTTTGTCCGGGTAACCTATCAGGGACAACTCATCCGTAATATTCCAATTGGAAACGCGAATTACTACGAACCGGAGGATGGACAACCGCGGATCCTGTTAGTGGAAGACTCACTCTGTCAATATTCAATCCACATCGAAGATTATACCGATTGGGACTATGACTCGAAAATCACCGTGACCCGTTTGCCGGGTGGAGACATCCACTTGAATTATGGATTCACGACGGGAGCGTTGTACCTTCACGCCGTGGTTGATGCGGGTGGCTCGACTCGAATCGATGCACAGAATTATGGGTCGCACTCCATCACAGTCCCTGGGGGTGAGAATGCGGCCAACTGCGAATGTGACGAACTCGAACAGAATTTGGCCCTGAATGGACTGTCTCAACCATTTCCACCGTCTGGTACCGCGTCTTGGTGGGGAATCAATGTGGGTGGTGGCGAATATACGGCATCCCACGCCATGGACGAAGTCATCTTTCTTGAAGAAAGCACGGCAGCACCGAGTGGGGGAGCCGCCTACAACGTGACAGCAGCAATCTCCGACACGCCGGACGATCCGCTCTGGCAACAAATGCGTGTCTACGATGGCAATATGCGGTTCAATATTCCTGTGCCCACCCCGGGCGCAGATTATCGGGTCACGTTCTATAGCACCGCGAATCCGGGCTACTATCCCAAGCAGAATATTGTTTTAGAAGGGGGAGCGGAAAAGATCCAAGGCGTGGAGCCCCGTGCGGGAACCGTGAAGGAGCATCAGGCCACGGTCCGCGTTGACGATGGCATTTTGAATGTGAAGCTCGTACCAAAAAACAATCATGGTGCCTGGTTGAGTGCGATCCTGATCGAACAGCTTGAATAGTTGTAAATTTTCAATGTCTCAGGATGCCCGGAACTAGGGGGCACCGCTTTTCTGTCTTTCAATTTTTGATAAGTGCTGACGCGCTTCCTGATTTTCCGGGGCCACTTTTAAAATTTGCTGAAGTTGTTTCTCGGCGGCGGCAAGGTTGCCTTGAGCCATTAATATTTTCCCAATCGCCAGATGTGCATTGATGTCGTTGGGCATGATTTCCAATGCCTGTCGATAGGCTGCTAAAGCCTCTGCAAATTGACCTTGAACTGCTAAGAGATTCCCTTTTTTTTGATAGGCGGAAACGAGTTTAGGGTCAACGGAAATCGCGAGGTCATATTGCTTTGCGGCTGCTTCAAACTCGCCTTTATCGGCTAAGATCAGTCCTAAATTAACATAGGCAATGCCAAGGTCCGGATCGCATTCCAGCGCTTCGTGAAAACAGGAATTAGCATCTTCAACATTTCCCTGTCGCCATAGAAGCATCCCAAGATTATTATGTGCCTTTGCCAACTTAGGATTCAGATTAATTGCCTCGCGGAGATGTAACTCGGCTTCTGCAAAACGTTCTTGATCCATGAGCATGCCGCCTAGATTCGTACGAACGAGTGCATCGTCCTTGTTCTGCAACGCGGAATAAAGAAGCGCGATTGAAGCATCATAGTCTCCCCGGTATCGCATCATGTCCGACAGAGTCATGCAGTTAGCCGAGTCCAACGCTTGCAAATTTGCCTCAATACTCGAAGCATTCGTAGTCGTTCCGGCTGGAATTCCAGTTGCTGCATATCTATCGAGAAGCGATTTTCCAGAGTGCCCACAATCCTCAATGACCTGATCGACCGAAACAGGGCCTTTATAAATGACGGCAAGGCGACCCTCTCCATCGATAAGAAAACTTGTAGGGGCAGGAAAAACCTCTTTTCCGAAAATTAAAATGTCGTGAATTTGCTGCAACACAGATACGAAATCTTGCGTGGCAAAACCAAATGTATACGGAAATTTTATCTGCTCCATGAATTTCCTTGCACCCTCCGGTGAAGATTCGGCCGCACCCATTTTGTCCATAGAAAGTGCAACCACCTCGATACCATTCTCCGCAAGACGATTCTTTTCTTTCGCAAAGTCAGCTAGCTCTTTTTTACACGGACCGCACCAGGTGGCCCACAGATTAATAAGTACTGGCTTTCCTTGTCCCAGTGGCAGAACCTCTTCTGCGCCATCAGTATTTTCAAACTTTAACTGGGGAAGCTTCATCAATGTGAGGAGCGGTATTCTTTCACCGCCTCCGCTCGATGAAGATGGAATAGGCCTGCCTTCGATTGCAAGCTTATCCTCGCGGTCAGGAAGTTGAACCGCCTTTCCTGCGCCTTGCTGCAAACGATAAGCATGATCGACCTGTAGGTTTGCAAATGTTTCTTGCGCACCATCCGGCCAACGAACAATAGCCGTTTGCGGATTCTTTGCCGCGCCGAGCCCTACATGAATCGATTTACTCGACTGACTGAGAAATCCGTCGTTTGCCTTGACGGTGAAAATTTGTTTCAGCGATTCAGCTGTGTCGTCCTTTTGTGCAGGATCAACAATCTCTACACGTGCGCCAATCGCATCCCTGCTGGTAGTCGTACCATTTCCCTCCAAAAGCAACGTCATGAAATGGGCATCGATTGCAAGATTGTTTTCAAGAAATCTCAAGCGTGGGGCATTACGATTGGAAACCCACACGTCAAGATCTCCATCTTGATCCCAATCGGTCGTCACAAGACCACGGCAATCATCCGGAAAATCAAAACCTGCAATTGCCGAGACATTCCCATAACGTGTGCTTTTTGTACCGAGGTTCAAATAGCAGCAATTTCTTTCTTTGCCGCTAAAAGAGCGGCCGGATTGCAACAGTTGCTGAAGCTGATTCACCGCAGTCTTATAGCTATTGTCTGCTTTATCTTCCGTCGACCGTGAGCGCGACACGACCTGTCGCCAATAGAAACTTCACAAATCTTGTTGGCGATTCTCCCCGGTAATGAATCCATTGCCGACAAGAATATCTTGCCAGCCATCATTATTGACATCTGCAAAACAACTCGACCACGCCCAACGCCCCATGGAAACCCCGGTCTCTTCTCCCGCATCATCGAAACCACCGTCTCCCCGATTGACGAGCAAAGAATTACCGCGTGAAAAACGCGTAAAAATTCCTTTCACACCGTCAACTTCTCCGGCCTTGAACTGTTCTTGTGTCGTCACACGGTTGCCGGCTGAAGAAAACATATTGCCAATGTATAAATCCATCCAGCCATCACGATTATGGTCGGACCAAGAAACAGACATGCCACCCGCCTGATCTTGAGCGCCGGCTTCCTTCGCAACTTCCACAAATTGTGGTCGTTCGTTCTTTGTCTTACTTGTAGCCGGATTCAATTCGTTACGAAAAAGTTGGTTTTCAGCAAAGTCGTTGGCAATGTAGAGATCTGGGTCACCATCATTATCGTAATCCTCCCAGGCAGACGCATAGGAGAGCCGTACATTGTCTTTATCTAAACCAACCTCTTGAGTGACGTCTACAAAATTCCAGTCACCGTTATTTTGAAAAAGCAGATTAGCCCCCCCGGATTTTGCGTCATAGAAAACTTCATTCAGCGGAGACGACCCGGCGACCGTTTCACTTTCTCCCATTCCAGCATTTCGATCATACACGCAGCAGAAAAGATCAACTTTTCCATCGAGATTAAAATCTGCCGCCGATAGCGACTTGACGTCATCTGATATGGGAAGCACTTTTTTTACCTCAAAGCGGTCGCCCTGATTGGCACATAGTACAATCCCCGATTCAATCGCTACGGCGAGATCTTGGTCTCGGTCGTTATCAAAATCTAAAAAGAGTGCCGCCGGCGAGTCATGCAACCAATCGACTCCCCATTCGTTGGCTAAATTACGAACCGTGCCATCCTGTTGTTGAATAAGCAGTAGATTCGGTAACCCCGAATCTTGCGTCACATAGAGATCTTCTCGCCCATCACCATTTACATCCGCAACCGCAAGACCTGTCCAACCGATGCGGGCGGAGTAACGCCAATCTTGCATTCGCTTGAGATGCGTGTTGTAACTGCGAAGAATTTGCGACTCAAAACATTCATTCTTATCCAGCACAGATGCCGTGCCGTCCGTAAAAAGAGTCCTCTGTTCGTTCGGGCTGGAAGCGACCTCAAAATCCAGAACCTCCAAGCGAGACAACTTCCATTGATTGTCCATCGCATCGAGCTGCCAGGAGCAAGACCAAACCGCATGTTGTTCGTACCCACCCGTTTTCATCTGACCGGTTACGGCGATTTTCTGCTTGGTTGTCGCTTGGTTCTCACCTTGTTGAACTCGAATGACTTTAATCTCGAAATGCAACTCGTCCGCATCGCCGATTGATTTCCCCCACTCAATGAGCGATTCAATAAAACCTTGCCGATTTACATCGGCCTGCTCGGTCGCAGTTGCCTTACCGGCAGTGGGCAACGCATCTGATCGCTGGATTTCGACAAACCCGTCCTCATAAATAGATTGCAAACCAACGGGTACAATGTGCTGACCAAGATAATTAGTTGCGACAAACGCATCGTATTTTTCGGTTTCGTCGCGCTGCGAGCCCGTGGCTAACTTGAGGAGATCATCGAGTTGATGTTTGACCTGGTCCGCAACCGCCTCAGACTGCCAACCATCGGTCTTCGGATTATCGAGTTCTGCAACCTGCCGCTCGACCGAAAGCGATGACGCACCCTGTGACGCGATTGCCGCTTTGTTTTCCACCGAGGAGTCCGGTGGCAAATCTTTATCTTGCTGAATTTTTAAAATTAAGCTGATCGCCAAAAGACCAACACACACAATGAGCGTGGACCAAAACAAAAATGTGCGGGCAAAACGCTTGCAGAGATTCCACAAAGCCGTCATCTTCTTTCCCCACAGAAGCATACAAGGGATAATAAACCCGATTTATTCGGCCACGCATTACTGACGCGGTCTTCTAAAAAACACCCATGCCATTCTTAAAAATAGTGCCGAACTGACACAGAAATGTGTGGCCGCTATTTGCTATACAGCTTGCTATACAGCTTACTATACAGCTTGCTATACAGCTTACTATACAGCGACTGACCGCTGGCGGCAAAAGTCAGATGCAAAAATACCGGGATTACTCCTTTGCCGGCGGGCTACTTTGATTTTGCTTGCCTTCGCGAATGGCTTTCAGTACCTGATCAGTAATCAGACTTTTAGCCGGACAGGCCAGGAGGTTATCTCGATCAGCAATCATGACTGTTTCGGCACCCTGCTGCTCGGCAACTCTCTTGGCATAGGGCTTGATCGAATTACGAAAATCTTGCATCAATTTGCCGCGCAGATTCGCAATGGCCGCGCGATCTTCCATCGACGCTTTTTCTATTTTCGCCTGGCCGTCTTTTTTCACGGCGGCCAGCGTCTTTAATTGGGTTTCGTTCGGGGATTCCCCGAAACTTTTGCGAATCAGATTCAACCGCTGACTCACCTCCAACTGCAATTCTTTTCGCTTTGCTTCTAGCTTTGCAATCTCAGTATCCACCATTTGTCCCATTATTGGGCCGGAACCCAGTTCGTTGAACACCCGCTCCAAATTCACAAAAACAATGCCGTTTGTTTTTGGTGATTCTTTTAGCAACAGATAACCGGTCAGGCCGACAATAAGAACCAAGATAAGGATTTCAATTGAGCTCATTCCTCGTCGCATGGCTGATGTCTCCAGACTTAGAAATAGTCGGCTGCTATACCGACGGACAATCGATTAGCTGCCAGTTTCGCATAATTGCATCCAGGTTAAAACATACGCCCTGAAAAGTAGTCTGTGGCGCATGTGCTTGAAAATGTGCTTGAAAATGTGCTTGAAAAATCTGCGTGCCAGCTAGGTGCCAAAAGGAATAACTGATTTTATCCACACTTTTTCCCTCACTTTTTTTGCCACATAAAGGGAAATAATTGGGGAACAATTTGACATTACCAATCGCATACCATAGGCTGCGTCCAATGCTCGTTTTCTCAAAACAGGGCCCAAGGTAAAGCATCTGGGAGATATCCAAGGGAAGAGGTTCCATGTCCGTGGACCCCTGGCTCTTTGCAATGAGCACAACACAAAGAGCACAAAATGAGCGCAAGTGGTTCTCTCTGAGAGGTACTCAAAATATGAACTTTGGGCGAACAAAGCGTCGTTCTGGCTTCACGCTCGTTGAACTTTTGATTGTGATCGGTGTGATCGTGGTGCTGATCGCCCTGCTGCTTCCGAGTGTGGCTTCGGTGCGTGCCCGCGCACGTTCAGTCGAGGCGCAGAGCAACCTCGCGCAATTGGGCCTGGCCCTCAATGCGGCCAACCGTAACCGCAGCACGCCGGTCCGGCATATCGATAAAAAGAACCCCACCGACCCCATACTCTGGACCAAACAAATCCAGCCCTTCCTGGAAGGGGAGAACGAAGCACTGTTTGTCAGCCCGGCCGACCCCAACGCAGAGGAGCGTGGCTCGCATGAACCGAGCTTTGCCGCCAACAACCAGATGCACCGCATGGGCAGCGGTGACGGCAGAAAGATTGTGATTCTCGACTTTG
>Ga0209986_10000047_pt1 | contig 96991 bp, 113 predicted proteins | sample BlataG_FD_183168 | JGI IMG/M metagenome (GOLD analysis project Ga0209986, IMG submission 183168) | Deep subsurface microbial communities from Black Sea to uncover new lineages of life (NeLLi) - Black_00105 metaG (SPAdes) (version 2) | ecosystem: Environmental > Aquatic > Marine > Oceanic >...
CTCGTTAGGTAGGAGAGATGCATTTGTCAGGAGGACAATAGGCAAGTCATGTACCAATCGTCTAATGTCGGACACGATTGAGCCAATGTTCGGATTGAGCGTTGGCTCTCCAGTCCCTGAGATCGTCAGGACATCCACGGTTCCTCGGTCGACCCTGTTCAGTGTTTCTTCGACTTCGGAGATGATTTCGTCAGAGAGAGGCATCTCATCCTGAATTTCCTCAAGTGAAGCCACATGCCTTTTTGTAGGACCCAGCTGGCAGTAGACGCAGTTGTAGGTGCATTTCTTCGGGGGAGCAGTGACATCCACTCCCAAGGAACGTCCGTAGCGCCATGAGGACACTGGACCGTAAATATGCTTCACCGATGTCGCCTCCAAGCCTTGCTGACCTAAGTGTGTTTTCCGCTCACTTATCGCAGTTGGCATTGCTCTTGGAACACGTGTTCTAAGGAATTCTATCTTATGATTGATTCGTAGACCTTAACCAAGGATGTTGTGACTGCCTGCCATGAATATACGCGTTCACATGTTGCGCGGAGCGATTCGCCTAGCGCGGATGACTTCGAGAGAGTCAAGGCATGTTCAATCCTATGTGCGATAGTCTGGATCCGGTTCTGTGCCTTCAGAGGAAACCGCAAGTCATTCTCAGCCAGCTCAGCAATGGACTGCTCGAATACGAGCGCGCTATCGCGCAACCCTGAAAAATCCGTCACTAATGGAATCACGCCGGCTGAAGCAGCTTCTAATGAAACTAGTCCAAATGATTCAGGAACTAGGGAGGGAAAGACAGCAACATCAGCACAAGGCAAGAGATACTGGAGAAGAGTGTGGTCAAGGAATCCTGTGAACAGAACTTTGGTGTCTGGCATAGGTTCACATGAGTTGCCATTCTCTTCAGCCCATTCTACAGCAGCTGACAGCAGATTCTCGGAGTTGGGGAGTTTCTTCGCAGCATCTAACCAAGGCTCAAACATCGAGCCGATACCGAAGCGCCTGAACATGGCAAAGGCTTCCAGCCATTCCCGCATGGGACCAGCGCCCACTACGATTAGCTGGCATTGGATTTGTTTAGCAAGCTCATGGTATGCTATCAGAAGATCATGTGCCCCCTTTCCAGGAATGAGCCGTCCAACAAACATGATAACTGGTTTCTCCCAGTCGATACTAGCAATGCGATGCTGGAGGTCTGCATCTGGATGCTTTTGCGAATATTGTTTGGCGAACTCAAGAACCGATTGGGGAACCTCGCCTTTTCCAATCCACTCGTAGAATGTCTGACGAATCGTCCGGCTTTGTTCTGCATCTCTCCCGAGGAGCTGCTCACTGTGATCTTTCAACGAAGAAGCGATTGCTTTAGCGCATTCGTTCCGGGGGGTAGGTTTGAAAACACTAGTATCGACTCCTAATGGTACCTCAACTATCTTACCAGACAAATCCGGATAGCGTTCTGCAAACATCTCCATAACTTGGGATTTGAAATACTCGTTCCCAACAAGAACTGCACTTGCCCCTTCTAACCCGTTAACAGCTTGCTCAAAACAGGTGGGATCATCTTTGACAGCATAGACAAGCGCACTCCCGTGTAGTGCTGCTAAGTATGGAACGCCTGTCCTCTTGCTCACTTCTCGAGCAATCGCAGGCATCATGATAGCATGATTGGCATGTAGGATATCTAGTTCGTCTTCTTGCACGCTTGTCGCCATTGCATCCGTATTACTGTCAAGGTAATTCTGCAGAGCTCCAAAACTCATTTTCGGGAACTCGATAACTTCTTTGAAGTATGGATAGCGATCCCAGACGAAGACTGGTAAGACTGGACCTATGTCTGGTACATGAACTACTACACCATCAGGGCGCAGAATCGTTTCCTCAATGGCTCCATCTGAACTGTGTATCCTAATGGCAGAAATGAAAGGAAACCTTGCAGTGTCCCGGTCTTGGCAGAACAGGTGTACTTCATGACCTTGCTCCCATAGAGTTCTTGCTACATTCTGAACGTAGATGTTGCTTCCTGACCCTGAGAGCATCCATCCATGTAGAATCCCAATCCGCATCGTGATTCTGACATGGTAAGAACCTAAAGATTAGCCTTCGTGTTTCTTAGAGCACACATAGTGAGAGAGCAATCGTCAGTGGCGCAGCAATAACCCATTCAACCAAGCCAACTGTAACCCTTGCTCCGATGAATGATCTCGGTCACCTTGACTTCACGCTCAACTACGAAGTAGATGGCTCTGTGGTTGCCAATCCTTAGGCGAAAAAGTAGCGGATCTAATGGAAAGCTGAGTTTCCTTATGTCGGCTCCGGAGCGTGAATGGAATGGATCCTGCTCAAGGTTGCTCAATGCTTCTTTGATTCGTTCCTTTTGCTTCATGTCCAGCAAGTTCAATTGAGTAACTGTAGTTTCCGATAGAAGAACCCTATACTTCGCCAAGGGGGGTGAACTCCTCTTCGGCAAGGATTCGTTTCTGGCGTTCCGCAAACTCGAGCTGTTCTGCGACCTCCACCAGCCGTCGGATCAGTTGGTCGTAGGTCTCCCCCTTTCGCCCATGCTTCTTTAGCAAATCCCTGGTTTCTTTGGTCAGTGGAATGGTAGTCGTTTCACTCATCTCTATCATGTTTTATAACGTTGATAGTTGTTTATAATCTCGTCGGACACCTCCTGAACTCATTCTGACCTAGTGCTGCATGATGTCGAGGTTTTTTATGGTAGTGACACGATACTTGTAGACATGAGCTTTCTAGTCGATCCATTGCTGCTTGTGGTGTGTGGTGCGCTCATCGTCTGGCTGCACAACCGACTACTTCATCGTGTTACCCAGCATGCCAAAGCATTCCTCGCGGCGTTTACGTTGATCATGTTCTGGCTCGTCGCGGGCTCAATGTACCTCAATCTAAGCTGGTTCGATTGGGTCTGGCAGTGGATAGGGCAGGCTGCATCCGGCCGCGACTTTATGATTAACAGCGGCTTGTTTAACTTCGAATATGTCAATACAGCAGGTCTCATTGACACCATTGCCCTCATCCTGTTCCTTCTGTACCCCGTGTGGCTCTATTGTGGCATCTTCTTGGGCTACTTCCTATTCGGATGTCACGAGCGGCAAACAGGTATGGTTGGACTCCTCTAACCGTTATGGATGGTGAAATAATGACCAAAGAAAGGGTTGTCCTAGTGACTGGCGCTTGCGGCTTTGTCGGTAGCCATTTGGTAGACTGCTTGTTGCAGATGGCTGGAACTGATGTGCGTGCCACGGACTTGCCCTTGGCTGACCGCGCTTTCCAGAACCCGTCATCTGAGTTTGTTCATAGTGATCTACGTGATCCCGATTCCCTTCGACAGGTGGTTCAGGGCGTGGATGTAATCTACCACGCTGCCTCTCTCTTCCGCTACTCAGCATCCTGGGAGGAACTGTACGCTGTTAATGTTGATGGCGCACGTAACTTGGCTGCGGCCGCCATTGAAGCTGGTGCTTCCAAGCTCGTTCTCATTGGTAGCAGTGGTGTTTACGGCGCGTCGCGCTCACTGCCAACCAGAGAGGAGGAGCCCAAGCGGCCATCCAACGCCTATGAGAGGTCCAAGTGGGAACAAGAACTGGCCATAGCGGAAACCTGCTTGGGCAGTCGCTTGGAAGTTGTCATCCTGAGGCCAGCGCCCATCTATGGCCCCCGCAATCATTATGGTATCGCTACTATCATACAGATGATAGCTAAGGGTCAGCTTCCCGTCATATCTGAGAACCTCAACAAGCTAGTGCCACTAGTGCATGTAACGGATGTAGTTGGCGCAGCCGTTCATTTGACAGACCATTCAGGAGCGACGGGAGAAGCTTACAATGTGGTGGATGACTCCACGTACCGCAAGTACGATCTCTTCTCCTCTCTTGCACCCCTGCTGGATACTAAGGTCTATCACACTCAGATTCCGACCCCTCGAATCGCCCTTAGAACACTGGCACGCTGGTCAGAATGGAAAGCAAGACACATAACTCACAGCGAACCCAAGGTGGAGCTTGCGACAATTGATTTGATGTACAATGGATACTGGTATAGCAACTCCAAATTGAAAGCCACTGGCTACCGACTTCTATATCCAGACCCCCGTATTGGTCTGAAAGACACCATCGACTGGTACAGAATGCATGGCTGGCTCTAGACTAGGGATTGCTTCAGATTCAACGCCAAACTAGGAGAGAGTTTATGACGCTCGGGGTCATCTATTCATTGAGTGTTGAGAATGAGAGAGTGGACACGAACTTACTACTTGATAGCACTTCTTACTCTTGAGAAAACTATCCAACATGTAGTGGTGACCCTTTGTTTTCTGTTCGACTTTGGAGGAATCAGGGCGACTGTGGCGATCGACTATAGGTATTTGATGGTGGCCGGCGGCATTGTCGCAATCCTGTTCTTAATCGCCCTTTGGGCTCTGCTAACCGAGAAAACCTGGTCCATATCTCTAGTGGCTGGATTAGCAGTTTTCGACATTGTCGGAGAGTTCATTGCTCAGGGCACTATCTTCATCACACTCATGGTTTCGTTTGTCGTTGCGATTGTTCTATTGGTCTTGTGCTATAAGACTCGCTCACGCAAAGGTTAGATCTGCATGAACAGTGTTGCCTTCTGCAAAAGGAAAAAGGTGCTCAACATGGCGACCCCGTAATGTGCTCCTATGAGTCTGGTGGTCCATGCCGTCTTGAATCCTAGAGCTTGAGAACAGAACATGACACTGGGGTGTGTAGTGATACGTAAGGCTTCGCACCCTGGGCTGTGAGAGCTTTGATTACCCTTCGCGCACTCAGAAGCAGGTTGTAAGTCCTTATGAATGGCCTTTCAGTTTCCTGCTTCCAGATTCTCTGAATCAGTGTGAAGCGAGCCTCGTTTTCACAATACAGCCGCGCCAGCTCAGAACACTTCTCTTTCAGCTGCTTTGCTGACACATCTGATCCCGCTGCTGACTTGCGAAGATGTCTGAGCTTGCGCTCGAATGAATTCAATTCCAAAGCCATCATCCTCTCAATCGCGCGTCTGATTATTCCCTAATCTCTTGGTCTAAGTTCCAGACAAGTCCAGCGATGAACTTCAGCTCCTAGCGCAGACAGTGCTTTCGCAAATTCTCTTGCATCCAGAAGCTATGCCTTTTCATTGGCCCGGATGTACTTCCTTCTACTTGCAGCTCGAAGATACGGAAGCATAAACACGCCAGGTTTCAAGCGAACTGAGAGTGACTTATGGACAAATTTCTGCGCCGTCTTCTTCAGTCTGGCCTCAGGATTATTGAATCGATACATTACAATGGCGAATCTCAGAATTGATATGGCATCTGCACCAGCATCTCGGGTCCTAGTGATTTCACGCGTCTTTCTTAGAACGATGTAAGGAACATCAAACAGACATCTTTGAATCCCCTTGGTACTACCACGGAGTAAGTATACCCCATTTGTATCTTTTTGGCTCCCAAGAAATCCTGAAGCTGACGTGTTCCTTCTTAGATTGACTCCTGCACAGTTGGCGGCACCATCAGATAAGCTGAGCCTTTTCTGGAGAATGTAGTCTAGGTCTTGTCTTACCCACGTATGCTCTTTGAAGTCATTCTTGCAAGCGTCATTTCGAGTTGTAAGGAACCAAAGCTTCCTTATTATTAGATGAAGGTGAGCGGGTGACCAGTTGTGCCGGTCAGGATAAGGCCAGATATGTTCTTTTCCCCCACATGAATCGATTTCTGAGCCATAGCGAAGTGGATACCCTTCTAAACAGAATTGGAAGCCTTTAGACGACCTTAATGCTTCTTTGGGGCCTAAAAAGGCATTTCGTTCTTCACAGCAATGTTTTAAACCTTATTCGAATGGCGCCTTGTTGAGGTGAAGTTGATGCGGACTATCGACAAACGCCTTTATGGACCCGAGGATGATGATGAAGAAAACTCCGAAGATGATGACTTTGGAGATGATGATGACTCCGATTGGTAGTCATCTGAAAGTGATTTTTAAAAGTAAGGACGTCATCATTCTGATTGATTAGATTAAGGAGATGAAATAATGCCTAAGAAACCAAAGCAGACTAAGAAAGAGAAAACCCCACCAAAGAAGTCAAAGAAATAGGATCATGGGGCCGGAAGATGGACGCGTGCGCTTATCAAAGCCACGAAATGCCCAGTTCCGGCCCGACTTCTTTCTAAGACCACTCTTGTCGGTCTTGGTGTGAGCCTTCTGGAAAAACTACGTGAATACCTCGTTCTGACATATCCCGCAATCTGAGAGATTGAGAGAGGATTCCGAACAACCCCAAGCCAGCACCTCTCTCCGTTCGAAGGCGGAGCCGAGCGTTTCACTATCTTGACAGCTATTTATCCCAGCCAGCTGTAGCCCTTGCTCCGACGGATGATCTCGGTCACCCTGATTTTAACTGCAAAGCGGATAGCTCTGTACTTGTCAACCCTCAAATGTAACAACGGGATTTGCTGGGAAATGGCGTTTCTTAATGTTAGAAACAGATCGTGAACGAGATGGGTCCGGTTCTATATTCTTTAACGTCCCTCTGATTCGTTCCATCTGCTTCGTGTCCAATAGACTCAACTGAGAAATCACTGTTTCTGAGAGGAGAACCCAACTAGATTCTTCACGTCAAGCAAAGGAGGTACGGAGAACATGGTGAATGCACAGACAGGGAGGAATTAGAGCGATTCTGGCACAACATGAGAAAAGATAAGGGTGCTTAAGAGTGTCAGGAAACACTCCCTGTACATACGACCCAGTTTTGCAGAGAGCCTGAGCAAAGGAATAAGTGTGATTGGCAGGGCTAAGAGCTGATGAAAGGAATAGGTGACCAAGACAGGCTTCGTATTGATTCCAATCTGAGGATAATATTCGCAATCACTCTAATGGCAGTCATGGGAGTAGCAAGCATTACTCCTGCATTCCCGAAGATAATTCAGGAACTGAACGTACCAACTGAGGCTATCGGACTACTCATCATTGCATTCACCATACCCGGCGTAATACTGACTCTGGTCTTTGGGGTTCTTGCTGACAGAATAGGGAGAAAGAAGGTTCTTGTTCCCGCGCTCTTGCTATTCGGTATCGCCGGAGGATTATGTGCATTAGCGCGCGATTTCAGCCTGCTTCTTGCGCTGCGTTTCTTCCAAGGTGTTGGCGCTGCCTCATTGGGTTCACTCAATGTAACACTCATAGGCGACCTCTTCTCGGGAGAGGAACGAAAAGAGGCAATGGCGTACAACGCGAGTGTTCTAAGTGTGGGCACTGCAATCTACCCGGCCATTGGAGGAGCATTGGCAAGCCTTGCCTGGTACTATCCTTTCGCTCTTCCAGTGGTGTCAATTCCCATCGGGCTACTTGTGCTCTTCTATCTGGAAAGCCCGGAGCCAGAGAAATCGCAGCCATTCAGGAGATACATCATCGATGCCTGGAGAAGTATCAAGGACCGGAGAGTCATCATTCTTTTCCTTGCGAGCTCTGTCACATTCGTAGTTATGTACGGTTCGTATCTGACATACCTTCCCATACTGCTTGATAACACATTTGGGGCCTCTGCTCTGGTCATCGGGCTTATACTGTCAATCGTGGCGTTGGCCACTGCAGTCACGTCGTTATTGCTACCAAGAATAGTCAAGGTATGCTCTGAGATACGGCTGCTGGGATTGGCTTTTGCTCTTTATTCATTGGCTTTGTTTTTCATTGCTTTCGCCGACGGTTTCTGGGCATTATTCGTGTCATTGATGATTTTCGGAATCGCTCATGGTATCAATATCCCCTGCATACACTCTCTCCTCGCCAGATTAGCCCCCATAGAGTATCGCGCTGCAATCATGTCCTTGAACGGGATGGTCCTACGATTGGGACAGACAATAGGACCATTACTCATGGGATTGGTCTTCGTCCTTTGGGGAATCAGCTCTCCCTTTGTCACTGGCGCAATTGTTTGTATTTCCATGGTTCCGTTGATAGCTGTGATGGAGCGGTCCAATAAGCCCCAAAAAGGCTCAATTGGCAGCAGATGGCGAGACACGATGGATGATGGGATGACTAAGGGATTCAACGGGACTGAATGATCTGTGTCTGGAGCTCGACGACTCAGAAGAAGAATACTGCGTGCAATGTGAAATAGTCCTTGATCTCTGGTCATGGCGCGAAGCTAATACTATCTACCGAAAATGCTAGTTGCGAAAAAAAGAGGGCGCTCGGTAGTGGGTAGAAAGCAAACTCCCTTTCACCCAATCTATCTCAAGCTTGCACCTTACTCCATCCATGGACAGAGCCAAGCGTTTCACCATCTCAACTATGGCCCTTTACGAGATTCGCTAAGCCATCAAAGTCTGAATCGAATGTAGCCAAGTATTCGACTGCATTCCTATCCATGAACGAGAGAATGCAGCAATCAGTGAAACTCAAGGGCTTCTCCGGCCATTTCGCCAGTTGTTCCCACTTCGTCCATGCTAGATTTAGAACTTCTGGGGTTGTGTATTCAAACCTGATGAACTCGGGGGCATGACAAACCAGATTGTACGCCTTGGCAACAATGCCCTTTCGATGGGTGTGCATCCAGAGTGTAGTCAATACTTCGTCCAAGACATAGTCAGTGGTGACTCTCATTCCATACTCTGGTTTCTTTAGGTTTACGAGCAGGTCTTCTGCTCTGGAGTGGTTCTTATCGCGGGAGTTAAGCAGTGAAATAATGATGTTGCTGTCTATGAGCACAGTCATGTTCAGCTGCCACCATAAACAACTTCATCCACTTTGGACGAGAGATCTTCACTTCCCGGTCCCAGGTCCTCAGCCAAGGAAAGGACTTTCTGGATGGTTTCATCACAGAGAGGCTGTTCTCCAGACTGTACATTCTTGACAATGAGGTCATAGTTCTGTAGTCCAATCCTGAACGCCAGCTCTAGAATTTCCTTCTTGGTAAGCCGCTTCCGCGTGTCAAGGTATAGACGCGCCTGCAGTTCTTCAAGGTCATCTTGAAGGTCGAACTTCACTGTGGACACTGATAACACTCAGTTACTCAGTAACCCCTTGGGATTATAAACTTGTAGAATCAGCACGAACTCCGTTAGGAAGCATCCACAGAAGGAAGAAGCTGCTCAGCAGTGCACAAAGGGTAAACTCCCTTTCACCCAACCCATCTCAAACCTGCACCTCAATCTGTCCGAGGATAGGATATGCAATGGTGCGCAACCTTGTGGGCATTGTGTCTGAGAATGTAACCATACTAGTACGACTCGATAATCAGACCCGAGATTTGCTGAAAGTGCTTCGTGTTGCGTGTAAGTAGTCTGCGGATCCCATTTGCAAGAGTAGTTCCAGCAATCATAACGTCACGAGCCCCAACTGGTTCGCCTTTGTTCATCATATCTGCCAGAAGCCTTGCTGACTCTATTGACGCTTCTCTCTCAAAGGGAAGGACTTCCATTCGTGTCAGAACCTGCTCAAGCTCTTCAGCTCGTTTCTTCATCTTCGATTTCGAGATGTTCTTTGAAATCCGATACAACCCTGTGTATAGCTCGAAAACATTGACCTCTGATGTGTAAAGCGCCTGCTCCTCTGAGCTGGCTAGCCATGAAATTGCCGCGTCGTCCTTTCTAAGAAGATCCACCAAGTACGTCGTGTCCAAGAGTATCAGCTGAGGTCAACTCCTTCCGGACGAAGGGTTACTCGTATCCCTTCAAATGTGTCCTCCAGCCGTGCAATCTCCTCACCGGTCAGATCACTCCAACCTTCCGACGACTCAGCCCATAGGCGTAGTGAGGCTGATGTCTTTGTTCTACAGAGCCGGGCGATGGCGTCCCCAAAGCTTTCTCCGGGAAGGCGCATCTTCTTGAGAAGATTGTAGACTTCCTCTGTGATTGAGATTGTCTTCGAAACCATTTTAGCTCACAATCTACATATGTATATGTAGATATATAAGGATGTGCACGGAATCGAGAGCGAAAGGTTATCCTAATCCCAATGTGAGAGAACCGATTCCAGCATAATGAAGGAGCATCAAGGACAGATACCTACAATCCCGATTGGTTAAGCATTTCAACCATAGGTAGGTGCAGATAAGCATCGGACTTCAATACTAACAGATAGAGCTGTATGTGAAATTGAGTTGAAGGTGGATGACTCGACATTACGTACTCTTCTTCGATGGAGCATGTGAACCAAGAAACCCCGGCGGTATTGCTTCATATGGTTTCCAGCTCGCGGTCAGCGGAAGAGAGCTATTGAGCGACAAGGGAATAGTCGGGGAAGGACGTGGTATGACAAACAATGTTGCTGAGTATCATGCACTTATCCAAGGATTGAACTGTGTCAAACAGCGGGCTGAGAAGGGCGATACAGTTGCGGTCATTGGTGACAGCCAGCTGGTCATAAGACAGATGACGGGCGCTTACAAAGTCAGATCGCAGAATATCATTCCATTATTTGCTCGAGCTAAGAAACTGCGAAATCAGCTTCGTGGGAAAGGAGTTCGAGTGCGTTTCAAATGGGTACCAAGAGATGAGAACGCCGTGGCTGATGCGCTCTCTCACGCAGCGTTTGAAGAGTACTGTAGAGAGAAGGGCTATCTGTTCCGCGCGTGTGAATGTGGTGGCACACTCGTCCCTCGAAAAAACACAAAAACTGGCCACAAGTTTTTCGGCTGTTCAAGATTTCCTGAGTGTAGGCGCACTGCACCTTTTCCTGATAAGTCCTGACAATCTGCAAAAGGAGGGTGGTGCTCAGCAGTGAGCGAAGAGCAAGTTCCCAATTCACCTAACCCATCTCAAGCCTGTACCTCACTCGGTCCGGGGAAAGAGTCAAGCGTTTCACTATTGCAGCTCGAGTGAAAGACTCATATACGTTGTATGACTCAGTATACACGATGCTTATGGGTGATGTGCTTTCGGTGCGGCTGGACTCTGAGCTGGAGAAGAAGCTGGCCCTGCTGATGAGGAAGAAGCGGATTGTGGACAAATCAGCGTATGTTCGACAGCTCATCTCTAGATCGCTGACTGATGATTTGCTGGACTATCTTGCCGGAGAAGTCATAATGCGTCGAATGAGCTCTTGGAGAGCCGCCGAGATTGCGGGCATACCTCTTAGATCTATGCTAAGGGAGCTTGCTACCAGACGTATTGAGACGTATGATGAGAAGGCACTGGAAGAGGACATTTCCTTCGCAGAGGGCGAATGACTTGATTGCGGTGATAAATGCATCGCCCCTCATCTATCTGGCCAAACTTGGACTTCTTAGACTCCTGCCTCCCATGTTCGTGAAAGTCATCACATCAGAGATTGTGAGAGATGAAGTCCTTGTTGAGTCAGCCCCGGAGTTCGTAGTACTCAATGAAGCATTCTCAAGCTGGCTGGAGGTTGTTCACTCTACAGATGAGAATCTCGTATCTAGGCTTATCGCCACCCAAGTTCATAGAGGTGAGGCAACTGTCATTGCGATTGCGAAAGATATCGCTGAGAGAGAGAAAGAATCGGTTGTTATCATTGACGACTTGGCCGCTCGCGATCTGGCAAGAACTTTCGGCCTGAAAGTGACAGGGACTATAGGCGTCCTCATGAGAGCAAGAAAACGAGGATTGTTGAGCACTGACGAGGCGAAAATGCATCTAAAGCATCTTGTTGAGGAGACTGACTTCAGGGTGTCGCCAAAGCTGTACTCCAAGGTGCTCTCAGAACTTACAGGCGAATAACCCGTCACGCCACGTTCATCCATGATAAATGAAAGGGTGTTCAGCAGTGGGCAGAGGGTAAACTTCCGATGGCGTCGGGGCAACCTGAACAGTTGCACTGCTACCCCGTCCTAGCCTGCACCTCACTCTGTCCGAGGCTAGAACATATCGTTTCACCGTATTGGAGCCTATTCACCCCAGCCAGTTGTAACCCTTGCTCCGATGGATAATTTCAGTCACTCTGACTTCGCCTTCAACTACAAAGTAGATAGCTCTATACTTGCCAATCCTCAAACGAAACAATGGAGGGTCTAATGGGAAGTTGAGTTTCTTTATGTCAGCGCCGGAGCGTGAACGAAATGGATCATGTTCAAGGTTCCTCAGCGCTTCTCTGATTCGTTCCGTCTGCTTCATGTCAAGTAGTTTCAGCTGAGAAATTGCGGTTTCTGAAACGAGAACCCTATAGCTTGTCAAGAGGGGTGAACTCCTCGTCAGCAAGGATTTGTTTCTGTTTCTCTGCGAACTCAAACTGTTCTGCAACCAACCGGCAGATCAACTGATCGTAGGTTTCTCCCTTTCGACCGTATTTCTTTAGCAAATCCCTAGTTTCCTTTCTCAGTGGAATCGTGGTCGTTTCACCCATTTCTATCATGTCTTATAATATTGATAGTTGCTTATAATCTCGTTGTATTGTCCTCGTGGAATCAGTTTGATCGGGACTACTCGTGCGAATTAATGCAAAATGAAAGGGTGCTCAGCAGTGGGCAAAGAACAAGTTCCCAACACTCTATCACTGCCGCCTCTACTTCAATCATCATTTATGGCGTCTTTTTCATGAGTGATATATGGCATAGATTTCGACCTGAATGGAAAAGGATAGATCCATGATAAGAGGTCATATCACATCATGCTTCACTGGTGATTCTACTTGCAGGTTTTTGGAGCAATTCTCGACATCGGACGCCTTATCTTGAACCCCATCATGCTCAGTCAGGGTTCAGAGTACTTTGTTGAGGCAGCATCAAAGCTTGCAAGAGCAGCTGGTATCTCAGATCTATTCATTGGCTTTACGGCTAGGAGAATCACCCATACTAGAAAGCTTCACTAAATCAAAAAGAGCCTTCGCCAGTTACTTCATTAAGCTAATCATAAGACCTGAAATCCTTCATAGATGGGGTTATGAAGCGATTTGATGCGAAGGCGTGAAACTGAGCTGACTCCTGAAGAAACAGAAAGGGCGCTCAGTAAAATGGTGAAGCAGGGAACCGCTGCTCAAATCAGAACCACACTTACAGAGAGCGTCTTCCTTGTTGCATTTGCCATTCTTTTAGGGGCGCCTTATACCGTAATAGGCATTCTCGCGGCAATTCCATCAATAACGCAGTTCCTGCAGATGCCTGCTGTCATTCTACTTGAGAAGTACGGGAATCGACGGCGGCTCAACTTCATCACTCAGCTTGGCAACCGGATTGGCGTTCTGATTATGGCACTCATACCATTCATCTCAACCTCTGAGAATGGTATCTTCCTTCTGTTGGGGGCGATAGCGATTCAAACCGTCTTCACGGCTCTCGGGTCACCTAGTTGGAACTCATGGCTCAAAGACCTTGTACCGCCGGAAAGACTAGGCAGATTTTTCGCGACGAGAATGGCGATCATGGGGATTGTTGGGATTATTGCTTCGGTTCTTGGCGGTTTGTTCATTGGTGAGTGGACCCGAGGGAATCCTGATGACATTATGGGGGGTTACTCTGTGCTCTTCTTCATTGCATTCGTTGCAGGGATGATAGCGATATACTATACCACAACTACTCCTGAACCGCCAATGCACACAACCCATGAGAAATTGAGCTATCCAGACCTCATGGCCAAACCATTTCAGAATGAGAACTTCAGAAACCTGATGTGGTTCTCTGCAACTTGGGGTTTTAGCACAGGGTTGGCAGCCCCATTCTTCACGGTTTACCTCCTAGTTAGGTTGGGACTTGAAATCCCTCTCGCTGCGGCTCTAGCTGCCTTGACTCATCTCATAAGTGTGGTCTTCTTTAGATTCTGGGGTAGGCTCTCGGACCGCTTCAGTAACAAGTCCATTCTACAGATTACAGTCCCATTTTTTATGCTAGGAACATTCCTCTGGACTTTCTCATCAATAGCAGAGGACTATAATCTTGTCATTCCTCTTTTGATCATAATTCATGTGGTGACAGGATTTTCCGCCGCTGGTGTTAATCTTAGCTCTAATAATATCGGATTAAAGCTCTCTCCAAAAGGACAGTCATCTGCCTTTATTGCTGCAAAAGGGGTCGTTCTTGCAGTTACGGGCACAATCGCACCTATCTTAGCAGGTGCATTGGCTGACCTTTTTGAGTTGCATCAGCTCTCTATCTCTATCACCTGGGTTAACCCAGATGGTACTATAGTAATAGACGCTTATCGTCTCATGGGACTTGACTTCGTCCTCATACTCTCTGTTTTGTTTGGAATCTTGGCACTCTATAGACTCGCGCATGTAAAGGAACAAGGCGAAGTAGACGAGAGAGTTGTCCTAGAAGCAATCGCTGCTGAAACTCGCCGCAATGTAAAATCTATCTCGACGGTTGATGGGCTTCGTCATACTTTCGAAGCTCCGATAAACCTGACTCGAAAAGCAGTTAGAAGACAGAGAAGCAAGAAAGGGAGAGTCCAACCCGAAGATTCCAAACCAGCTGCTAAAGATAAGGACATGGAATAAGATAGATCTTCCAAAGAGGTTGCTCAAATCCAATGCTTTTGGTGGAAGTAGAGGAGGAGTGCTATACCAATCAAAGCCGTTGCAAGAACGACGAGTGGATAGCCATATTCTGAATCAAATGGCATGTTTTGAAAGTTCATTCCGAAAAAGCTTGCAATGAATGTCAGTGGCAGTAGGATGGTTGATACTACCGTCAGAACCTTGACGGTCTCATTCGTCTTCGTATCAATGCGCAGGAGATGGACCTCCAGCATGAGGGACAGGGTTTCCTTGTAGGTTTCCGCCATCCCTCCCGCGTGAAGCAGATGATCATATAGATCCCTCAAATAGGGCAGTGATGTTTCTGCGACAACTCCTGATTCATCTCTTATAAGTCTGGCAACTGCCTCTTGGAGAGGGCGGACATTCCTCTGGATAATCCCCATCAGATGTCGTAGCTTGTATATCGCGTTGAGTCTCATTTTGTCCAATGATTCCAAAGTGTCCTCAAGAGCTTGAACTTGGTCTGCAAGTTCATCCATTACAATCAAGTATCGATCAACTAGGACATCAATTAGTGAATACCCCAAAAAATCTGATTTGCTATTTCTTATCCTGCTTTTTGGATTTGATAGTCTTGCTCTGATTTGACCAAAAATGTCTTTATTGCTTTCTTGAAATGATAAGATGAAGTCGGAACCCACAATTATGCTGACTTGCTCAGATTCTATTTGCGATAGCGAGTTCAATCTCAAATCTCGAAGAATCAAACAGAATTGGTCAGATTCAGTATCCAGTTTGGGTCGATGTGTGGTATTTAGGATGTCTTCCACAAGGAGACCATGAATCCCAAACTGCCTGCCAATCTGCTCGACAGATTGCCCATCCTGAAGTCCCGTAAGATGTACCCATCTGATCAGAGTAGGGTCTGTTGGTTTCACACAATCGCCGACAGAAATTCTATCATGCGCTTTCATTTCAGTTGCACAAAAATCAATCATCGTAATTATCGCGGCGTCCCTAGTTCTGGTATCGAATTCGCCAGATGGCATGAATGAATCAGTAGGCGTTTCTCTCTTATTACTCATACTGAATATCCTCATTTCGCGGGATTATACATTCACATCTCCATTCGGATGATAAATAGAAATGAAACAAGATGGTCCCAATATGATCGTTTGAAGAGTCCGCGAGTTTTTCGTTCATTGAAAAGGTTTGGCTTCATGCTAAATCGAAGCGCTTCCCGTTAGCAGAATTATCCAGACGATCATGAAGAGCAGGAAGATTGTCACTAGTAACGTGTAGTATGAGAAGAATTCTTCAGCAGTCATTTGATCTTTCGTGTAGTATCTAGGCTTTGGTGTTCGTTGACTCTTCCGTTCCCTCGTACATGTTTGCCTAACAAGAACCGACCTCCTTCTGGTCGTGACTGTGTTCATCCTTCGCTAAGTACCTCCTTCGTCTTTGTCGCACAGCATATGCAGTAAATGGATTTCTTTCAGGAATATGTCCTCGAACGTCATGTTGCACTTTTCCAGTAGTCTGACAATTTCCTCCTGCCAAGAGGCAACCCTATATCTAGTGAACGGAGTCAACTGTCACAGGGGCTTTTCTTCATATTGATGAATTTGCTCAGCCTATTGATACAACTAGCACACACTCTTTCCCTCAACATTCTCCCCTCAAGGAAACCATATTGCAGGTGTTAATCCTGACCTGCAATTCGCACTGAATGTACCAGAATATTCAACGGTCTGCATGGGCTATTCGGATGCTATCGCTTCGACGCGAATTGGTCATTTGATTGATGGCATCCAAGTGTGTGGGTACATCCATATCTCAACAATAATCTCCGGGAAGCCAGCTGACTCTGGAACACGGCCGCGCAATGTTTTCCTATGTTTTGTTAGATTGATCCTATAGTTAGCTGTCGTACCATTCTTCAGGGTAACTCCCCCCTTGTAGCTCCCGGTTTTGAGACCATAGAACTCCTTAACATGCCTAGGCACGTAGAATGTATGGTAGTGACTTGCACCCTTTGTCAGTCTTGTTAGGAATCTCAAAGGCATTTTTGACCTTACCTCATTTTCAGCTTGATGAATTGATGTCTTCAGAACTAGCGTTTACATATGTAAACAAAATGTATATAAATATGTTGAGAGTTGTATACATAACTAATAGCCTATTGATGCCAAGGATGTTGAATCTATGAGTGATGATATTATGATCAGGGTGCCGCGGGAACATAGAAATCGTTTCGGTAAGTTGGAAAAGAAAGACTCTTGGAAAGGGTTCGCCTCCTTTGTAAGAGATGCCATACGGGTCCATCTTGCGCATCATGAGGAGATTGATAAAGCCAACAGTAGATAGTCTTCTTGAGAAGACGATTGATAGGAAGAGTGGACCGCTACGTTTTAGCATACTCCTTGGCCAGGATTTTGATTCAATTCAAGTGATTCAAGTGTTATCATAACATGGCTTGAATTCTAAGAATGAAAATCAATGGGTATCCTTGTCCAGCCAAGTACTCAGTGAGGAGCAATGATGTAATGCAGACAAATTTATAACCAAATGATTACATATTGCATACAACAGTTTACTTGTGAATGCTATGTGGCTGGCCAACATGCAGAAAAAATATATACGCAAATCTGGGACCAAACAAGAAACCAGAAGACACGAACAAAACAAAGGAAGAGTAGTAGTAGATTGGATTGAGATTGCGCCCGAGTGGGCATATTGGATTGATGCGGAGTCATTCAACTTCAAGCGCGTCAAGAAGCGGGCTCCGGTTGGTGCAATCATTGTAGTGAAGAGTAGAAAGAAGCTTGATGATGAGAGAACGTATGTTGATTCTTCATTTGGCATGGTTGTTGAAACGGGCATGGCGAAACTCACAAAGAAAGAGGCAAGCGACACCCTTGCCGGACAGGCTCTCGAATATATGCGACGGACAAAGCGGTGGCCGCCATTTACATCAATGAAAAGAATTCTGAAGTCAAAAGTCGCGGAGGTCTGCTTTGAGCCTACTGAGTATGACTCCTTTGTACTCCTAATGACACGCGAGATAATTGGTGACGATCCAGGCGAGTTCCTCAGCCATCTTGAGAAACACGAAGCGTCGCAGGAGCCTTTGTGGAGAGTTGAAACTGCTAAATCTGGGAGATCAAAATGCCGCTCATGTGAAGATGTAATCCTAGATGGCAGATTCCGCATCGGTGAACCATATTTCTATGATGGAAGTCTCTCCTATAGATGGTATCATCCGAGATGTGTGGCAACAAGGGTAAATGCTGATGGGCTTGAAGATCTAGACGGTTACAGCAATCTCAAGACAGACGAGAAACTTCGCTTGAAGCGTCTTTTAGCACAGTAAGAACTTGGAGAGGACACATCAATGAATGGCGACGAAAAAGGGATGCTAGGAATTATTCCTTCGGAGTATTATCCAAGTTGGTCAAGAGGCATTGATGTAGTGATTGGCCTCGTGATTGTTGTGGTGAGTCTTTGGATTATCATTGATCCCAACCTAGCACAACGGACTATTGTCTTGACAATGGCAATTGCATTAGCAGTTGTGGGTTTAGTCAGAATTATCAAGAGCATATTCATGAAGCGACTTGATACGAAAGCCCGGATGACTAAAGGGACTGTAGGTATTGTTGCAACTCTCCTATCAATGGGTGTTGTTCTATTACCAGACCTCGCAATCACGTTCCTAGTCACATTGATGACCTTTGCGATTATGCTCATGGGTCTGTCAAGAGTAATAGTGGGCCAAATAGAGAAGGAACTTGCCTCGTGGGCTAGATCTCTCTACATTGGCGGGGGCATTATTACATTCAGCTTCGGGTTCCTTGCAGCAGTATTCCCAGGACTTGGTTTCTTCACCCTGATTCTGCTACTATCTGCAGCGATGATAACGGTGGGAGTCATTCGAATTGTGAGTGGATTAACAGGGGAGCTGAGATGGAATCGTGACAGTCTTGTTAGATATGACGTGAAAAGCGAGGAATAGATATGAGCCGAAAACTTCCTATCAGAGGTACATATACTGTGAAGACGCTTCTCAATGACTTGAAGAAGATGAAACTTACACCGGGGGGGCTATACATAGTTGGGACTGAAGTGGTCTATTATGAATGGCAAAAAGCCGTTGAGAATCTTGGTGAAGACGACCCAATCACTATTCATCTGGACGAACTCCTCAAATTCATGCAGATTGATTATGAAAGACGCCTAGTAGAGGGCGATCTTAGGCGTGAGAAAGATACTCCCGGAGCAACAATCAACTCATTTCTCAGAGATACGACCATGGAGTTCCAGTCGTACGTTCTGGACCGATCTGGCGAGTTCATAAGCGGAGTTCTTCGGGCAGCTCAGATAGTAAACAAAAGGGAGATTGAGAGATACGAGAGAATGGAAAAGGGACTGTCAGCTGAGCTGGAAGAGAAGCTAGATGATCCAGAGCTCTGGAATCAGCTTAGACTTATTTTGTGGATTTTGGGCCGATATGATGAGGCGAGTTATGCCTTCAAGAAGGCAAAGAAACTAGGATGGGATAAAAAGAAGTCAAAAACAGTGGCGACCTAGATTCAGCTTGCCAGGTGAACCTTCGAGCAGGTTCTCAGAAGTTCATCATAACAGTGGAGAATACAGCGAAGATCAATGACCGGACATGAAGCGAACCTGCAAAAAATAAAAGATCATCAGCAGGAAATGGGGTAGAACTTATCAAACTCAGACGACAAGTTGAATTGCACTTGCAGCAATAATGCGTTGTGGAAGTTTTCCAGATTTGGAAGGTATTCTTTGGTGGCTTTAAGGAGTTGAGTGAAAGGCAAGATGATAAAGATTGAGCTTCAGATGCCTACCAGGAACTTCTCCCCAGGTGACAGTGTAGCAGGCACAATTGTGATTTCTAGCGATCCTGATATCAGATTCAATCGCATCTATGCCATTCTTAGGGGAGAAGAATGTACGCGGTTCATACGAGGCAGCAGGAGACACCGACGATTCTACGAAGAGAAGCGTACCCACGTTGAGGAGCTACTCGATCTTTCTGGACATGGCTCAATTGGATTGGAAAAGGAAGCTATCCCATTTCACTTTGTCTTACCTGATTCATGCCCAGGGAGCTATTATGGCACACACGGATGGATACAGTATAAGATTAAGGCGTTCCTTGAACTTTCGCCTACCGATGAATCACATACTGCTGGAGACATATTCGTCTTCGCACCTTCTTCGGCCCCGCCTCGCCAATCTATGACAACGTCTATCACCGAAGAAGATACCGAGATCTTGAAAGTTGAGTTGCCAGAAAATGGGTTTGTATTAGGAGAGGATTTTGATGTTCGAATCTGGGTGGCCAGTCAGGCTAATATAAGAGGTATTAGAGCTGAAATCCTCCATCGAGAGTATGTCATATCCGAAAATCACATTGAAGACGCTAGAAGGAGTTTTTCAAGGTGGTATGCTAAGAAGGAGGATATTCAAACCGATACATGGAGCGATGTCAAGCTTCAGAGCTCACATGGCTGGCCATTGTCATTCAAAACAGACCTCATAAAGAGCCAGTATATCCTGAAGGTTACACTGGATATCCCATGGCGATTCGACAAGTCTGTTGAGATGCCAATATTCGCGAACGCATGATTGTAGAATCTGATCGGAACCCAGAATATCAATCTCCTCGAGCAAACCACTCCCTTTTGAACACAGCTAGGAGCATGATTGCTGTTAGCCACAGGAAACCCAAGTACAAAAAGCTGAACTGTTGATCGCTGGATGACACGATCAATATACTTGCTAGGCAATTGATTGACGAATGCCCAATTATGCATACGAAAACACTCTCAGTATTGTTGTATAGCCAAGTGAAAAAGAAAGCAAGTGGCACAGCCATCAGTAGCAACCCAATAAATGACCCTTGGGACTCCGCATACCCCGGGATAGCAAAGAGATGTAGATGCCAGAAAGCCCAGAACACTGCAAGAACCAGAGTTGATGTTGTTGCGTTATGCTTGGTCTGCAGCTTTGGAAGTGCGTAACCTCTCCAGCCAGGTTCTTCCAAACCACCGCTCAAGAAAACACTATACAAGAACAGGAGAGCCAAGTCCAACCAGTGACTGCTGTAGATGATAGGAGAAGGACCTCCCAAGAGAAGATTCAGGCCAATTGCACCAATGTAGAGCGCTGCTGGCACGAGAAGAGAAGCCAACAACCATGTGGCCTTCACTTGCCACTTGATACTGCTGGCAACTAGCCCATGGACAGCAGACCGTCCCCCTTCCCTTCCTTTAATGATAAGTGCAGATAAGGCAGGTCCCAGGATTCCGAAGTATAGTAGTGGTTCAAGACCTTGCATGCTTCCAGCTACGGAAGCGACTACGGCAGCTGACAGCCAACACGCCCAAGAGATTCCATAGGCAAAAATGATGAACATCGCAAGCGGTTTCATTCCTTGGCTTTCTCTCACGACGGGCATCTTAGACCCTCGCTTATTGGTCCAACCTAGACAACACTATCTCTTAAGCTTTCCAACGTGATGATGTCTTCTCCAAACCTGCTGTCGCGCAGACACCGTTCAACAAGAAATCGTGAAATGAAAAGGGTGCTCAGCAGTGGGGATGGGCAGGACCCATGGAATCTGCCCCGGCCGCCCTTATTTCGATTCATGAGGTAGGAGCCTTCCATGTAGAATCGTGTCGAAGAGCCAGACTATTGTACAGACTCGGCTACGATGTTTCGATTGGATTGCGGATCGGAATTCCCAAGTAGCCCCGGATATTGTAGAAATGTTCTCTTTCATGCTCCAGAAAACGTCTCAAGACTTTATGGGCAGACCATGGTTCAGCTGGGTAGCACGTGTATTCTGATCTAGCAAAGCACTTCCCGGATGCCAAAGGAATCATCTCTCGAAGGGTTTCAACACAGGCGATTCTCACAACACCAAGTCTATCAACGATCGGGAGTTCCTGAATCTCCGACTCCGTCATGCCCACATTTCTTTTGTATGCGGTATCTGCATCCAGACCCAAGCGTGAAACGTAGAACTCCTCGGCATTGCATACGTGAGATAGAATATCCAAGATGTTGCGTTTCTTGTGCGGCGGAACCATTAGCATCATTTGCGGGCGAATGTCTGCAATCAGCTCTTGGAGGTCTCTTCTGCTGTGACTCATTAGACGAATAGCTCTCTCAAGTGAAGACTGAGTCACCTCCATCATATCAAACTCAAAGAAGGCGACTTCCCCACCTGACTCTCCGAGTTCGCGGATACCGGCCAACTCCTCACCTATGACAATCTTCGGCTCGGCAATCTCAGCTACATCCTCGTCATGACGCCTTAACCAGTCAAGGAGGTACTGCAGCTCCTGCTCAAGTCTGTCCAAGAGAACCAATCTGCTATGGGCTCGAGCATGTGTTCCCAAGTAATCTATGAACCTGCCATACCAGATTCCAGTGTTGCCGTGCTCAATAGCCACTGTTAGATCCATATTATGTCACAACCATACATTATGTTGAGTTCACTCGTCTTGTTTCTAACTCAGCAAGGCGGTGATAAAGACCTCTGGATATGGCTTCTCCGCTGGTAGCAATACATTAGAAAGAGAGGGTGCTCAGCAGTGGGCAGAAGGGTAAACTCCCGATGGCGTCGGGGCAACCTGAACGATTGCACCGCTACCCCGTCTTAGCCTGCACCTTACCCTGTCCGAGGACAGAGCCAAGCGTCTCACCATCTATGATGATGAAAACTTAGGAGGTGATCCATCCGCAGCTTCCGCTACGGATACCTTGTTACGACTTCTCCCTACTTGCGAACCCAAGATTCGTCATCGCCCAAAGGACGACACCTCACCCCAGACCCGCTCGCATGGAGCGACGGGCGGTGTGTGCAAGAAGCAGGGACGTATTCTCCGCGCGATAGTGACACGCGGATACTAGGGATTCCAGGTTCACGCGGGTGAGTTCCAACCCGCGATTCCGACTACGACTGGGTTTCGCGATTGACTTCGCCTTTCGGCGTTGTAACGCATTGTCCCAGCCATTGTAGCACGCGTGTGGCCCCGCCCATATCGCGGCATACTGACCTACCGTGGCCCCCACCTTCCTCTAGCTTTTCGCTAGCGGTCCCCCTAGTGTGCCCCGTCAGGGCCGAAGCCCCCGGCTGGCAACTAGGTGGCAGGGATCTCATTCGTTGCAGCACTTAAGCTGATACCTCACGGCACGAATTTACGATGGCCATGCACCAGCTCTCAGCTCGTCGAGCAAGATCGTCAATCTGGCTCTCATTCGGCTGTCTGGGCGGGTAAGTTTTCCGGCGTTGAGTCCAATTAAACCGCAAGCTCCACCCCTTGTGGTGCTCCCCCGCCAATTCCTTTAAGTATCCTGTTCCAACAGGCTTCGTACTCTCCGAAGGTTTCTGTGCTTATCGGGATGTTCTGAATCTATAATCGTGATGAATCGAAGTAACGATTTCGGTTCTGAAACCGCCACTCGAAGTGTACCACTTTTGTTGTCAATCACATGCGTCTTACCGGGATGTATATCGAGGTCCTCTAGGAGTCCTCTTACTTCTTCAATGAAGGTTTCGTTCTTCTGGCTAATACCTACGTAGCAGCTCTTGCTGCTCACTGGAGATACATCACCTTCAGTATCGAACACACCTCGAATGTAAGATGCTTTGACATGGGTATTTGCTGACTTGATGTCCGATGGAACATTCCAAGACCCTTGACCTATTCCATCTTTGGGAAAATCATAGTCTTGTTTCCACATCTCGTACAGCTCTTTGGATGAAACTTTGAGCCGATAATGACCAGAGGTGTATTCCTCAATCTTCCCTTCTTTTTCGAAGAGTTTCTCCATTCGTGGAGATATTGAATCCTCAAGCCATTCACGATGTTTTTGGTAGTACATCGTGAAGTAGTTTCGACTCGCTTTGTCATAGAAGACAGAACCGTCACGCATGGCACCAAGGAGATACCCAAGACTTTCGTCGTTAGACTCTATCTTGATTCTTGAGCGAATCTCCTTTCTTGCTTCGTGGGTTTCATTTAGTTCTGAGAGAGCACTCTCGACTCTTTGATTTATGTCATCACGGAGTCGATGTTCTCTCATCTTTATCCGAACACTCTCAGCTATCTTGTCGATCTCTGGAGTTTCCGAATGGCGCGAATCATCACGCTCACGAGGAGTGAATCGTTCTCTCATTGTCTTCTAGTGTGGGTTTATCCCGTATAAGCACACCCCTTCCGATTTCCTCAAACCTGAAGGAAATTCAGTCTTGCGACCGTACTTCCCAAGCGGCCCGTTTATCGCTTTCGCTACAGCACCGCAGTGGCTCGTGGCCAATGCAACACTTAACGGGCATCGTTTACGCCCAGGACTACTCGGGTATCTAATCCGATTTGCTCCCCTGGGTTTCGTCCCTCACCGTCGGGCACGTTCTCGACGACCGCCTTCGCCACTGGTGGTCCTCCACAGATCATTAGATTTCACCCTTACCTGTGGAATACCGTCGCCGTCTCCCGTCCCCAAGTAAAGCGGTATCCCTACCAGGCCGACCGTTAGGCGGCCGGATTTAAGCAGGGACCTACTAAACCGGCTACGAACGCTTTAAGCTCAATAATCATGGACACCACTCGAAGAGCTGGTTTTACCGCGGCGGCTGGCACCAGCCTTGCCCTCTCCTTTCTAGCGGTCCATCATACGGATCCGCCACAGATGGAGTTATCCCCCATCACTCGGCTTGACCCACTCACGCTTTCGCGCATTGGTGAGGTTTCGTAACTGCTGCACCCCGTGGGGCTAGGGCCCTTGTCTCAGTGCCCTTCTCCGGGCCACGACTTACATCGCCCGTTCGGGTCACAACCTAAGTGGGCAATTACCCCACTTACAAGTATGATCCGGTGCCGCCCCGTCCTGCGGCGGAAGGTTCCACATACCTGGAACTCCCATTTTGGAGCAACATCATTTCCAGAACGATGCTCCTATGACGGATTACCGCCAGTTTCCCGGCGTTGTCCGCCTCCACAGGGTAGGTTAGCGACACTACTGAGCCGTTTGCGACGGACTCGGATGCGAGCCCGTTCCACTTGCATGTCTTATCCTCAAGCCGATAGCAGTGTCCTCTAGCAGGATCAACTAGAGTTGGTCCTTAATCACGCATGATAGCAAGGATGCGATTCATGCACGATTCTAACACACTTGAACTTAGCTTGTAAAAGTACAGGCATGACAGGGTTTGCTGGGTGGCTTACCCCTATACCTGCACACTGCTGAGCATTTCTTAGACCTGAGGGGAATCTAGCACTTTTTGCGCCAGTCTATCTCACGTCCGCATTTTGTAGTCGCATCTGGAAATCACGGGCCATCATCGCTTGGCATTCGCCGATAGCATCAGGCCTGACACCGTATGATGCGAATCACTATGAATTCTCAATAGTTGGAATAAAAACCTTTCCAAGGGTCTCACGTAGAAGGCGTGTTACGAGCTCGCTTTGGGCCAGACTGGTGTCTTTTTCACTCAAAATCAGAACATCATGTATAATTGTAAACCTTCATAACGCGTTATTCGGCCTTTCTGACATCCTACCGACTTTGGTATCAGTTGTCGTACCGAAAGTGGAGACTGATTATACATGACTGATTTTCATGATTATCTTGAAGCTCTAATGCGAGGAGGCATTCACGAGGCAGAGCAGTTGCTGTCTGCGGACAGGGAGGACTTTGCATTCCCAACCGCTCGACCTCAGTGGGCCCCGGCGCGACATTATGACATCGAGCATCTGACAATCGATTGGAAGATGGACCTCGAAGGGAAGCGAGTTGACGCAATATCCAAGCTGAAGATCAAGTCAATCGCACCCGAGTTGAGCAAGGTGTTTCTCCATGCTGCTGAGTTGAACATTACAGGCGTGAGGGACTCGAAGGGTAATGAGCTGGAGTACGATCTCTTACCCGACGAAGAGGCCATGATCGTCTATCTCAGTAAGCCACTCAAGGAACGCAAGAGGGAGGAACTCACGTTCATCTACACCATGGAGAACCCAAGGGCAGGTCTGTGGTTTACTGGCCCAAGTCCCGAGTTCCCAGACATAGAAATCAGCGCTTGGACGCAGTTGCAGGATGACTACGCGCGATACACAGTTCCTTGTTACGATAATCCAAGCCACAAACACTCGGTTGAGATTATTCTTACAGTCCCCAAGGGTTTCTACGCAATGAGCAATGGGGTCCTCAAGGAGCGCAAGGTGCTCCCAGACGGTATGGTAACATTCCACTGGTACAATGAGAAACCTATGCCCGCTTATCTCATGATGGTGTGGGTGAGCAAGGCTATAGAGTACAAGGAATATCTCGATGGACTGGAAATCAGCTATTATGCGCATACAAAGTGGGATAGGGATACGATCTATCGCTCGTATGGCAAGACGCCCGAGATGACGAAGTTCTTTGTTGAGAAGCTTGGTGTGGCCTTTCCGTGGGATAAGTATGCACAGGTCACAGCTGCGAATTTCATTGCAGGCGGGATGGAGAATGTGAGCGCTACGATCCAGACCGATGCCACATTCCACGATGAAAAAGCCCACCTTGATTTCGATTCGGATGGACTGGTGTCCCACGAGCTGGCTCACTCTTGGGGTGGCGACAATGTTACCTGTAGGACATGGAGTCACGGTTGGCTGAACGAGGGATGGGCAACTCAGATGCAGAACGAGTGGAAGCGTCACGACAAGGGTGATGATGAGTATTTCTACGAACAGTATGGCAAGCAAATAGCGTACTTCACTGAGGATAAACAGAACTACAGACGCCCAATCGTGCAAAACGAATGGGAGAGGGGGATGGATGTCTTCGACAGGCATCTGTATCCGGGTGGTGCTTGGAGATACTACATGTTGAAACACCTTGTTGGCGAAGAACGATGGTGGAAGATACTTGGCGAGTGGCAAACGCGCTACGCCTACAAGTCGGTCTATACTCATGACCTCGAGAGTCTATTCACTGAGATGACTGGCGAGGACTTTGGTTGGTTCTTTGAGCAGTGGCTGTACAAGGCTGGGTATCCAGAGTGCAAGATCAAGTGCTCACACGATGAGAAGCTGGGTCATGCCCTTGTGAAGATTGAGCAGACCCAGAAATATGATGTCGATATGACACCAGAGGTCTTCAAGTTCCCTCTGACAGTAGAGTTCGTTGATGAAGATGGTAATCGAACACGCTACATCATGGAAGTGACAGAGCGTGTGCACAGCTTCTACTATCCTGTTTCAAAAAAGCCCAAGCAGATAATCATCGACCCGGATTATGCTACACTAATGGATTGGAAGATTGACAAGCAAGAGCCCATGTGGATAGAACAACTCAACACTGGAACCAATATTGTTCAGAGAATTAAGGCTGCCCAAGCGCTAGGAAAGAAAGCAACACCTAAGGCATTGGAGGCCTTGGGAAAGGCGCTCATCGAAGACTCGTTCTGGGGCGTCCAACTAGAAGTAGCCAAGGTGCTTGGTTCAGTGAAAAATGAATCATCTCTCGACCAGCTTCTCAAGGGTGTGGACGTGAAGAGCACTAGAGCTCGTACAGGTGTTGCTAGGGCCCTTGGCGAATTCTACAAGAATGATAGAGCTTTCAAAGCACTCAAGAAACTCATGAAGGACAGTGAGAGCTATTTCGTGGCTGCGGCAGCCGCGACGTCTGTTGGCAAGTCAAAGCACAATGGCGCTTTCAAGACTCTCCGTGCAGGTTTCAAGATTGCGCCCTCTAGTTGGCACTATCTGGTGCAACAGGGTTACTTGGCGGGCATGGCTGCTACCGAGATGGAAGAGGCCATTGATGTGCTCAGAGAGTACATGGTCTTAGGGACCCCTGATGAGCTTAGACGGGTTGTTCCAGGGCATCTGGCAAAGCTTGGAAAGAGATACAAGGAGAAGCACCCAGAGATTAGGTCAGACATCGAGAAGATGTTGAATGACGGGTCTTTCCGCGTGCAGGTCTATGCAATCATCGCCGCAAAAGAGCTTGAGGATGCTGCATTGATACCGGCGCTGCAGAAGCTGGCTGAGAGTGAAGTTGGCGGAGGTGTCATCCGTCGCGCACGTTTAGCTGTGAGAGCCCTGAGCAAGAAGAAGGAACCAAAAGAGATTGACTCACTTCGGAAAAGTATTGAGGAACTCGAGAAAGAGAATAGAGATCTCAAGGATCGCCTTTCTAAAGTTGAAGCATTTGTCGGGGTTGAAAAGAAGTCCGATGATGAATGAAAAGCTGAAGGGTGATGGAAGGGCGGGGAAGTCCCCGCCATTCAACGAGCAGAAGAGTTCAGATTTCTGCTCAATACCTGCAGTTGTCGATCTCTTCCATCATGTTTCTATTCTGTGTATCCGTCCCCGCTGACCGAGGGCATAGGTAAGGTCGTCGACCAAGATTCGGCCCCTCATGAATAGAATGGGACCACGTTCCTCTGTCCTGACAACCTTACCCAGAAAACCGACTTGCACGATTTCCTCGCCAGATTCTGTCATGTTGAAACGAAAACCAAAGACAAGCGTTCCATTGAAACGGCCTTCTTCAGGGACCCCAGCAAATCCAACCCCTTCCATAACCTCGTAGCGCGTCGAGTTGATTATGAAATAACCAGAGAGGACGTCGAACCTGACCCCGCGCTGTCCCTTCTCAACAAGCTCAAATTCCAGATGCATTTCTGTAAGCGCTCGTGAGAAATCATCGTCGGTCCTAGCGGCGATTTCACCCCATGCATCAATGCTGAAGACATCACCGACGGAGGCTGCAGGCGCGTGTGCGGTATCGAGGACCGATGCTGCATCCGTTGGCGTAGCAAGTGATGAAACTACGATTATAACCAATACTGAGATGGCCGCTGCTAATGGTAGAATTTTCTTGGCGTGTCTCATGGCTTACACGATATATTCCTACGGATATTGAATATAAAGCACCAATGAAGGAATCAGATAGATGAATCATACATAGCTAAATCATTCGCCTAAGAAAGCGAGAGTACATCGTAGATTGACCCAAAGGCGTGAATGATTCATCCATCGATAATATAGACCTGAATAGTGAAGTCTAGGACAGGCGTAGAGCGATGCAGGAACAAATAGCTACGTTGATCAGGTTGGATTTGCTCTTTGAAACCATAGGTGGTATTATATCTCTGATGGTGGCCTACTACGCCACTAAGGCGTTCAACCTCACAGGCCAAAAGAGGTTGTCGGACCTATCAACAGGGTTCCTCGTCCTTGCAGCAGGTTTGTTTAGCCACGTGGGTGGAACTTGGTACTTCTTCGTCCGTCTAGGGATTGAAGGGGAACTCAACCCAGACCTTACGCGTCTGATTGTACTAGTCACCGTTGTATATCATCTTCTGAGAATGATGGCCTACGTTCTTTTCGTGGTTTCCACTCGACGCAGTGTGCGAACGAAACATCCTGAGATGTTGATGCTGTTAGCTCTCCCAGTGCTAATCGATGCCAATCTTGAAGTCCTGACGATTTTCATATTGCTTGTAGTTGTTCTGCAGGCATTCATGAACTATGCCGTCATCAGGAGTCGATATGCACTCTATGTCCTCACAGGATTCTCCATGTTTCTGTTGAGTCACCTGTTCCTGATACTGGCAGGTGACAATGTAGGGACTTATCTCCTCAGTCAAGGATTCCAGCTCCTAGGCTTCATATCTTTCTTGGTCATGTTATACAAGGCAGGCCGAGAGTAATGAAAGGAAAGCGGACTTACCGTTCAAAGATGCGCATCCTCGCAGATATGATGCGCGCCATCCAAGGTGAGGGTGAGAATGGTGCAGGTCCGACGAAAATCCTATACACTGCGAACCTGTCTCACGATAGACTGACTCAATATCTGGAAGAACTTGCGGAGAAAGAACTCATTATTCTAACCGACTCGGAATCTAATAGTCGCGTTTACGCCCTGACTGAAAAGGGACGAGCGTTCTTGAAGGAGTTCGTTAGAGTTGAGAGAATCTCAGAAGCATTCGGCATCGAAGTCTAACGTGCATCATCCCTCTTCCGCAAGGTTTTAAGAAGTTCAAGTTGGACTGTTGCATTGTCATGGGCCGGTAGATCAGCCTGGTAGATCGTTCGGTTCGCAAGCCTGCTGGCTTGTCCAGCAGGTCGAATGTCCGGGAGGTCGCGAGTTCAAATCTCGCCCGGTCCACTCACTATTTTCTTTGAAGCTGCCGCTTCGTCACTATGCAAAATAATTTAACGATAGTTACCCATCCAACCCACATGGTCGAAGTTCTACGTAAGGAAATCTCAGAAGGGTTTGATGAAGCTGTTCAGAGAATCGAGCAGATATGTAATGATGAGGGCTTCACTGTTATGCTGACGAAAAGCGTCGACGAGATATTCGCGAAGAAGCTGGGTGCCAAGAACTACCCGCGTTACACATTCATCCTAGCGTGTGCCGCACCGCTCGCCAAGATGGCTCTAGATATGTCCAAGGATGTCGGAACAATATTCCCATGCAGTTTCGTTGTCTATGAGGATAAAGGTAAGGTTTTCGCTGCTCATACGTCGATTATGAAAATTGCAGCTGAGACCGGTCTCGCACCTAAGGACAAGATGGCGCCAGTGATAGAGGAAACCGGCAAGAGAGTGCACAAGGTCTGGGACAGAATCTAGACATTCATGGCGTTCGTAACCGATTTGGCGAAAGATTCAGTAAGCGCGCTTTGACACGTTGGGGCATGGACGAGCGGATAGCTGAACAGTGGGAAACAAACGCCGAGGTGTTTGCCAATCTCATAGATGGAACAGGAACACCGCATCATCGCGAGATTCTGAATCCGTGCGTCGATTGCCTGCTTGGTGATGTCAACGGAAAAAGGCTGCTGGATGCAGGCTGTGGTGAGGGCTACCTCTCGCGACACTACGCACACAAGGGAGCAATTGTCACGGGTGTCGATGCGTCGCGGAAACTAATCGATATTTGTAAGAAAATGGCTGCGCAAGAGGGAGCCAGTTACCGTGTAGGGAACATTTGCAATTTGCATTTCATATCAGATTCTGAGTTTGACCTAGTGTTATGCAACCTTGTTCTTCTCAATATCGCGTGCCTTCCGGAGTCGTTGAGTGAATTCAACCGAGTGCTTCGTCCAGGAGGTATACTGGTGTTCTCTTTGGTGCACCCTGCATTCAATGTCTATGGGCCGGGTTCATGGGAGGTAGTAGAGAAAGACCCGAAGACACGGAGGAGAGCTGGACAATACTTCAAGGTTGACAGGTATTTCGACGAGAAGGAGTATTTGCGATACTGGAGGACGCGCCAGGGAGAGAAGTTCCCCGAGCAGTTTAGTTTCTATCATAGAACGATTAGCACTTACGTTAATGCTCTGATTTCCACGGGATTCTCACTCGTCAGTCTTAAAGAACCCAGACCTATATCAGATAACGAATTCTTCGACCGGGAGAGAAGGATACCATTTTTCCTTGTATTCAAGGCAGAAAAGGCGTAGATGCCGCGACTACGCCCATACTCTTTTCCGCATGTATTCAATCTAAGAACGCGGTGAATCTTTTGGGCGAAGACTCTCGAAACTTCGATGTTCGACTCACTTGGACCGGGGGCCAGTCAGGCGACCTTATGGTGAAACATAAGCCAACAATCAAGATCGGCACACCACCCGGATCTGATGGTGAAAAGAAATTCCACTCGCCCGAAGACTTGTTCGTGGCGTCTGCAACAGCCTGCTACATGAGCGGCTTCGTGGAGTACACCAAGAAGATGCACATCAGTTTCAAGTCCTTTGACTGCGATTCTACAGGAAAACTGGAGTCGGTAGGCCGAAGTTACGAGATAACACGAATCGACATGAAAGCAACGGTGGTCGTTGAATCTGAGAACCTTAAAGGCAAGATGGAGAGAGCACTGGAACTTGCCGCCAAGTACTGCTTCGTAGGCAACAGCATGAAATGTCCCATCATACACGAAACCGAGGTAGTCGTGAAGTGACTACTGCGCGAGGAGTTACAGCTACAACCAAACCCTTTTCCTAAGGACTTCCTTAGGATATGTTCAGGTGTACACTATGACTGATGAGTTTCATGAGTATCATGTAACAATCGACTGGACACATGACCGAACCGGTGACCTGACTGTTGATGGAAAACCAAAGGTGCAGGTGGCTTCACCTCCCGAGTTCGGAGGACCTGAAGGCATCATATCGCCCGAGGACCTGTTTGTTGCCGCTGCGGCATCGTGTCTAATGACTACATTCGTAACCTTCACTCACAAGATCCGGTTCGACTACCAAGCGTTCGCTTGTGAGGGCGTAGGGACACTTGAAAGAGTTGAGAAAGGCTTCCAGTTCACAAAGATACTGCTCAAGGCCACTGTCACTGTTGACTCCGAGGACCTCAAGCCAAAGGCGGAGAGAGCTCTCGAATTGGCTGGCAAATATTGCCTAGTAGCAAACAGCATGAAATGTCCTGTCGAGCACGAGAATCATGTTGTCGTGAAATAAGCTGCGCAGCACACTACTCAGGCTCTGTCGGGGGCGGTTTCACGAATATTACTTCATCCATTTCTGGAAGTGATACGTCAACAAAGCCATCACCTGATGGTTTCCCAAAACCTATCGTTTCTATGCCGTGCATTGCCTGCAAATCCCTAGCCCACTGCTTGAGCTTGTCTGACACATAGGCTTCGGGCACTCCTTGGCGGAGCGATAGTCCACTCTCACGTTTGAACTTCCAGAATGCTGCATTAGTCTGCATCAACAAGCCCGTGTGCTCAGTCATTTCTGAAATCCACTCTTCCTTTGGGGAGGGGTATGTCTTCCGGTGTACACCCTTTAGATCATAGAGCTCTCGATAGACACGGTCGGTGATGAATGGAGTAATGGGCGCCAGAGTCTTCAGGATGATTTTCAATGTTTCATGCAGAGCGAACCATGCGGACTTTTGCTCCTTCTCAGTGAACGCGCCTTCGCCATTGAAACACCGGCCCTTAAGCATCTCTAGGACGTGATCCGCAAAGAAATTCCAAGCGAACCTTCTGATTTCAACTGCGGGCTTATGGAAGTCCAGAAGGTCACAATCAGGCAGTATCCTCTCAACTGTCTGGTTAGCCTCTGCAAGAACCCACTGATCCACTGGAGTCAGGTCTGCAAATTTCATTTTCTCTGGTATCGGAAACATGGAAATGAAACGTGCAATATTCCAGAGCTTTGTCATGAACTTTGATACGCCAGCAAGTCGATCCTCTGAGAATCGTATGTCGCTGCCAAGTCCAGCCTCAAGCACTCCGAAGAACCGTATTGCATCGGCGCCGTACTTATCCACAAACGGCATCGGTGGCGGTGAGTTGCCCTTTGACTTGCTCATCGCTTCGCCGTTCTCGTCAACCACAAATCCTGAAACCCAGATCTCCTTGAAAGCTGGCTTCCCTGTCAGCTGATAGGTCCTCAGGAGAGAGTAGTAGAGCCAAGTCCTCACAATATCCTTACCCTGTGGTCGCAGAACATTGCCAAATGCCTTCTTGAAGAGATTGTCATCACGCAGATAGTGAATTGCTTGCAGGCCGCTTATTGAGGAGTCCATCCATGTGTCGAAAGTTCGTTCTTCTCCTCTGAAGCCCTTTTCCGCACTACACTTGGGGCATTTCTTGAACGGCGGGTCCTCCTTCCACGGTTTGTAGTACCTAATCTCGCCAGATTCGGGCAAGACCGGCTCCCCGCATGCATTGCAGTACCATATCGGTATCTCCGTGCCGTAGTATCTGCGTCTGCTCACTGGCCAGTCCACGGAGACCCTGTTCAACCAATCAATGAGTATCTGTCTGTGAAAGTTGGGAAAGAACCGCGTTTCATTCGCAATCTTCATCAAATCATCAATGAACTCGACTTGCTTGACATAATACTCGTCCATTGCTATGAATTCGATGGGAGTCCTGCTGCGCCAGCACAGGGGTACTCTCTGTACTGATTCCTCCTGCTTGAACAGGAATTTCCCCCTCACGAGAGACTCAATCACTCTCATCCGTGCCTCGGTAACCGTTAGACCAGCGTATTCTGCCGCGGCCTCAGTCATCGTGCCATCAGGGGAGATGGCCGCTATGGGCTTCAGCGCATAGTCACGAAACGCCATGATATCAGCTTGATCACCGTAGCTACACACCATCAAGGCACCAGTTCCAACGTCCATTTGAGCTGTGGGACTCTCAATGATTTGCACCTCGTGGCCAAAGACCGGTACCTTGGCCTTTTTGCCAACATAGCTGCGATAGCGCTTATCTTCAGGATGAACGAATACGGCACCACACGCGCAGAGTAGCTCCGGTCTCGTCGTGGCTATCTCTATTGGATCGAGGCCCTCCACCTGGAAGCAGAGGTAGTGCAAGGTTGTGGGGCGCTCTGAGTACTCAACTTCTGCGTCAGCAATTGTTGTGCCGCATTCAAAGCACCAGTTGTTGGGGCGGATGCCACTGTACACTAGACCCCTATTCCAGATATCGATGAATGTCGCTTGAGTTACCGCTCTATATTTCGGACTATCCGTGCGATAGCTGCCTTCGTCATCATAAGTATTAAATCCAAGACCAAGTCTTTTGAAGCCTGCAAGAGCGATTTTCTCATCCTCATCCAACAGCTCTCTGCACTTCTGGATAAACATCTCCCGTGGAGTGGTATGCATATTCAACCCAAGATCTCTCTCAACCCTCACTTCCACTGGGAGACCGTTGCGGTCTATACCTAGGGGGAAATTAACCTCTAGTCCCTGCATCCGCCGATACCTGGCAATCTCGTCGATCTGTGTGTAATGAACAACCTGTCCCACATGCATTGGACCTGAGAGATAAGGGGGCGGGGTGTCTATCGTGAAAATCTCCTGTCCCGAGTCAGGATTAAAGGCGTAGAGATCTTCATCGAACCACGTCTTCAGTATTTCCTCCTCGGCCTCAGGTTTCCAGCGTTTCGACGTTATTTTGGGTTTGAACTTTGTTGGCAAAACATCAGTCTCCTTGATGTCAGCAAGGGTCGGCTTGTACCGCTTCAGCCACGCACAAGTGATGTTTCCTAAAAGGGTTATGGATAAGATGGTTTGACTAAAGCTATCAATGTATGAAACCTGAGCGAAAAGGAAAGAGGAGAGGGGCCGGAGATGTACCGAGCTCCCTCAATATTGCTTGCTTTCAACCCCACATCTTCTTACCAATGAGAAGACCGATGATAAGAACAATGGGTACTGAAGCAGCTACATAGATCAGTGGAATTCCCATGAAGGGGTCAATCACAGTTCCCGGACCAATACCAGCGGTACGAGTAAATGACGTACCCACGGTGTAGCTTTGTGTGGCATTTTCGTTATGCAGATTCATTGCCTGTGAGAACATCCAGTTCAACGCTATGCCATCCGAATCATACGAAGCTGCGAATGTGTATGTGTATGTTCCATTGGCTTTCTGAAAGTCGCCTCCCACCTCGATTGTGCCGTTCACATTGACGATAATCGTGAAGGTGAACGCACCTTCATTAGCAGACTCCACGATTGAGCTGACAGTTGAATCGCTATTGACATCTGCCACTGCATCATTCCAGTCCGTATCATGTGTCATCCATACAGGATTCACCAATAGATGCCTGCCCGGATTGCTAAAGGTCGTGGTTGGATAGATAGTGATGTATGTAGATTCGGCCAGACTATCATTATCCGGATCGGACGTATGTAGACCGAAGTACACCTTGTTGTCTTGGAACGGAGTTGTGTAGTTATCATTTGTTGGAATAGATCCAAAGGCAAAGCCTTGATAGTTGTATTCTAACAAGTCCCCGGCGGTCACATTCAATATCTCTATCTTGAACTGTCCACTCGATGTGGATGTGAAGACTGGACTGTTATCTTCTTGATAACTCGACTCAGTCCACGTACCCGTGAAGTAGTATGTGTTGCCGATGATGGCAGCGTGCGTTACTCGTGGTGACATGGCCAGTAGGAGGACACCCATGGTCAACGCGAGCAATAACATCCTGTCTGATTTCATATGGTTCACCATATTGCTTGACTTAATCCGCTATCGTCGTATCCACATATAAACGGTACCGTGCAGTTGGCCGTTGTGCATACGCGAGCACTCTTCAAAGCCCCAAGTCAGCAATGTAAAGAGTTAACTAGTGGTCGTTAACTATAGTTCAGCCATGAAGTACGCAAAGCTTGGTCAAACGGGCCTCAAGGTTTCACGTCTGATTCTGGGGACAATGCAGATGGGGTGGCTGGTGGACGAAGAAACAAGTCACAAGCTGCTGGATGTGGCCATTGAAGCCGGGCTAAACACAATTGATACTGCTGATATTTACTCAAAATGGGCTGAAGAGTCGTATTCGGGGAAGTCCGAGGAAATCATAGGTCGATGGCTCATCAATCAAGACCGCGATGAGATCGTGCTGGCTACAAAAGTAAGGGGTGAGATGAGCCCCAATCCCAACGATGTTGGACTCTCTCGTAAGCACATCCTGGAATCTATCACTGGAAGTCTTGACCGACTCAATACAGACTATGTTGACCTGTATCAGAGTCATTCGTTCGACCCTGACGTCCCGCAAGAGGAAACTCTTCGCGCATATACTAGCCTTGTTGATGCTGGCGTCGTTCACTATGTAGGAGCATCGAACTTCACAGCTGCAGAACTGATTGAATCACTTTGGACGAGTGACAAACACGGGCTTGTCAGATATGAGTCACTTCAGCCGCCTTACAGTCTAGCACGTAGAAGGGACTATGAGAAACATCTACAGCCAGTAATCGAGATGCACAATTTAGGTGTCATTAGCTACAGTCCTCTTGGCGGAGGTTTCCTGACCGGAAGATACGTGGAAGACGCTGCACCTGATTCAAAGAGAGCTGCAACCACCAAGACGAGATACTACAAGGAACGAAACTTCAGAATAGTTGACGTATTGACAGAGATCGCGACAGACCAAGAGGCTACTGTTGCACAGGTTGCCTTAGCATGGATCTTAACACGAAACACAATTACAGCGCCCATCCTAGGTGTCAACTCAGTAGAACAACTCGAGGAGAATCTTGCATCCTTGGAGTTGAAGCTGGCAGAAGATGATATCACTCGGCTGAATGAATCGTCCGATTGGTCTGAGATTGACCAATTGGCGCGTTAGAGGTCCATGGGGTCTGCCTCGCTTGCGGTCGAAATTTCGACGAATCTGTCAATTCTAGAAAGTTTCATTAGTCGCCCTCGAAATGACAATGCGAATTCACCATGCGGGCAGTTCTGAAGCTCGGAGGCTCACTCCTCTACGATAACAACGGCCAGGTCATGATTGGCAGGGTACGAGAGTACGCAAAGGTAGTGCAAGCCCTCCTTGGGAAGGGTCACGAGTTTGTCATTGTTGTAGGCGGAGGTAAGCCCGCGAGGGTATTCATTTCCGCGGCTCGGGAACTTGGGGCGAGCGAAGCTCAATGTGACTGGATTGGCATCAAGATGGCAAGGCACAATGCGGAGCTGCTCTGTGCAGCCTTGGATGATGCAGCCTTTCCCAAAATAGTGGAAACGCTTGATGAGCTAGAGGTAGCATTTCAGCACGGTAAAGTTGTCTTGATGGGCGGATTAACCCCAGGGCAGTCCACCAATGCAGTTGCCGCTCTCGCCGCTGAATCTGTTGGTGCAGATATATTGCTAAATGCAACAAACGTGGATGGCGTGTACGATCGGGACCCGAAAGAGCCTGGAGCTAAGATGCTCAAGAAGGTTGATATCAAGGAACTCAGGTCAATTCTCGCGGGCAGCGGAACGCGAGCTGGAGAATACAAGCTGTTTGACCCTGTTGCCATTAGAGTGGTGGCGCGGTCCAAGATCAAGGCGGTAATCTTCAACGGCAATGATCCGGATAATCTCCGTCGCCTCGTTGGCAAAGGTGAAGATATAGGAAGCTTAGTGGTGCATGATTCCGATGAATGAAACTACTGGAGGGTCACAAGAAGTGCAGAAATCGCTTGAGAGGATTTTCTCGTCCCGAGCTCAAACAAGGGTAGTTCAGCATTTTCTTGACCGCCCAAAGGAGTTCTTCAACCTAAGTAGAATCGCCAAGGAAACAGGACTGGCTCACTCCACGATTCATCGAGTCATGCAGCCGCTCGTTGATCTGGGGCTTATCAAGGAGATTAAGGTAGGCCAGCAGATACGTCTGTTTATCTTGGAAACTGAAGATCATAAGACCAAGATACTTGCGGACTTCTATAGTCAGATTAAGCCATTTCTTGAAAGATAGTTAAGTTGCTTTGGTCACACAGAAATCCCCTTATAAAGCACCCCTTTATAAAGGGTTAAAAAACATGTTCGCCATCCACGAGCGAACCAAAGGAGCCATGACATTGACCAGACCGAAACCCACAACCCAAATTCAGAACGTTGTTGCTTCTGTGGTGACCAACAGCACTCTTGATTTGGATGAGATAGCGGCCACCATGCCAAACGTTGAGTTCGACCCAGAACAGTTTCCAGGCCTGGTCTATCGGCTCAAGAAGCCAAAGACTGCAACACTCATCTTCAACACAGGCAAAATGGTATGCACAGGAGCGAAGAGCGAGAAAGACGCCAAGAGAGCCGTGCACAAGATTGTGAAGACCCTCCGGGAATCTGGAATCAAGATTCCTGGCAGACCGGTTATTACAGTACAGAATATTGTTGCCAGTGCCAGTCTGGGAGCAGAGCTAAATCTTGAGCTCGCAGCCGTGACGCTTGAAAACAGCATGTACGAGCCGGAACAGTTCCCAGGTCTGATTTACAGAATGCGAGACCCCAAGGTTGTGATTCTTCTCTTTGGATCCGGCAAGATAGTTATTACCGGTGCAAAGTTCGAGCACCAAGTTCCTGAGGCAGCCGAGAAAGCCTTGAATCGCCTATTGGAGCTTGATATCGTGCGAGTGCCCGAAGGTGAAGATTGGTCAGAGGAAGAATAGCACCTCCTCAAGCATTCGTGAGTGACCCATAAGTTGTACTTCATTGTATGCGATAGCTGTAAGCATAACCTGCAACTTGAACCCGAATCTGACAAAGAGCACGGAAATGGCTATATACGGACTTAGTCCTCGGTCTTGTGAAGCGTGCCGAGGTAGCCAAGCGGTCAACGGCGGTGGGCTCAAGATCTGACCTTAAGCTCCGATGAGACATCCACTCTCGCAGGAGTACAGGGGTTCGAAAGGCTCTGCTTGACGCGCAGCCCGAAAATCCCCTCCTCGGCACCAATCACTCATCCTTGTATGTAGAAGGAGTTGGTCTACGTGAGTTTGAGAGCGAAGACGGAGCCTAAAAGCACCAATCTACATGATTGAAGAAAGAGGAAAAGTGCTCATGTTGCTTCTAGCGCGAGCACTTCGGTAATGGAGAAATGATTGCTTCGTTTGGTATCAGCGGAGCATGAGCCAGGAGAGCTAGAGAGAGTTCCAATGGTCTTGCCGTTGTTTCTCGCCATCTAGATCTATCTCCTGAAGTAGGCCAGAGTGATTGCCTTGGTCGACACTAGGGTCTTCTGAGTGTTCTTGTGTAGTGAGCGGTAATCCTTCGCAAGAGCCATTTCTATTTCACCTCACAACGGTCATGTAAGCGAAGCCAAGAGCATCAGTTGACTGGGTCTTGACTATCTTCTTGTTCTTCAGCATAGAGGAGTTCCGGTTGTTAGTTGCCAGAGCCATCATATTTCACAAGGAATAACACTCAGAATCAGTATATAATGCGGAGCCACGTCTGAGGGTCACCTAATAGAGTCACATCTTGTGACTAGTGAATATGCGATTTGCGCTCTAGTTTGCGCAGGATTTCTAGCCCAACCTCACCATTCTTGGTCAAGAATGTGCTTCCCATTCGTCAGAGAACGGATCGATTGAGCGTACTGCATCAGCCATAGCCTGAATGTTTTCTCTCGGAGTATCAACGGTTATAACACAACCGGGGGCAATCATAAGTCTAACCAGGCCTGCCTCACGAGCAGCATCAAAGATCTGCTCCTTGACCTCGTCGGGAGTACCAGTCCGTAGCGTTCCCATATGGTCTATGCCTCCGAGAACTGCTTTCCGAGAGATTGTCTTGCCTTCTCTCAGCGAGAGAGCAGCGGTTTGATCCTCCCAATTGATTGCATCTACCCCGGGCGTCTTCGCAATCTTCTCGAAGCGAATCTCTTCGTCCTTCTCCCTGGCGTGGAGATGGAACGCAATGAAATCGGCTTTTCCACGGAGCTTTTCTACTATTTTCAGGTCGTAGGGGAACACGAACTCCAGATACTGCCTTTCTGATACAGCTGAGTGAGTAGAATGCTGTGATGCAATGAAGATGCCATCAGAGCCTGCATCAAGAACAGCCCGACCAAAGTCAATAATGACATCGGTGATCATGTCGAGCGTGCTTCGCATAATTTCAGGAGCGTCAACTATGTAGTCGGTGAACTTGCCCATGCATAGCTTGTCTGCTATGAGGGCGGTATCAAACACAGTAGCCATTGTTGGGACCAGACCCTCAGTGTACCTGCTTATCAGTTCTACAGCCCGAACTTGATTGCCAAGGTCTCCCGCATTGACATCCAAGGGCTCCAGGGTTTCCCAATCGCTTGTCCTCTCAACGGCACAGCTTGCACACGTGGTGGAACCAGAGATGGCACCGTCATACACTGCAAGACACCCCCAATCGACCACTGCATAGCGGCCATGGAAGCTTATCTTGAGTAGGTCATGGTCGAATTCGCGATGAAACGCGATCTCTTCTTCCGCAAGTCCCTCTGGGGTGCGGTCTTTCTCTGGATGATGTTTCCATACGGAGAAAGGTATCTGCGCTCCCAGATTCCCCAATAACGTCTGTTTGAGCAGCTCAAACTTCGACATGACAAGATTACGGTAGCACAGGAGAATAATGAGGCTTTCGCACAGGCTTCAATGGAATACGAAATCGCGAAACCTGCAAACTGAGGTGTTTTTTTGCTATCTCAACCAGTGTTATCATGGATATTTAGGAGAGGTCACTAGGAGGGTTGCATCAGTCCTAGGCGTAGGGCTTTATAGCGACGTGGAAGCATCAAGAACGCGCGTTCAGCAAGTCGGGAAGCTGTATGGAGGAAATGCATTGTTGGAAAAGACTGCCCTCTATGGACCGAAAGAACTGTTGGCAATGGATGGTCTCGACGAGCTAGATAGAATGAAGACAGCGCCCAATCCATTCTGGAATCGTGCTAGACTTGACATCACTTGGAGTCTGCCAGTCATGTCCGGACTCACCAAGTCTGACAAGATTTCTCTGCAGCCGATGCGGCAGGCGACACGAGAGGAACTCTCTCTTTTCCATGATCCATCGTACATTGAAACCCTTGAGCTGTTTGGAAACACGGGCTCAGCGTTCTCTTCACGATTTGGACTCGATACCGATGAGTGCCCCGTATTCCCAGATGTCGATAAGTATGCCAGTTTCCCAGTGGGAGCAGCTATAGATGCAGTGATGGGAGTAGCAGAGGGCCGATTTCGAAATGCCATGTCATTCGTAGGTGGCTTTCATCATGCGATGGAGAGTAAGGCTGCAGGATTCTGCTATCTCAATGATTGCGTGATTGCTATCAAGAAATACAAGGAGAATTATCCCGACAAGAAGGTCCTATACCTCGATACAGATGTCCATCACGGCGATGGTACACAGCAAGCATTCTATGACGACCCCAATGTCCTAACGATTTCAATGCACGAACTCAGCATGGGCTTCTTTCCTATGACCGGAAGACCTGAAGAAGTGGGAGTTGGTGCGGGCAAGGGCTATTCTGTGAACATACCGTTGCCACCACTCACAGATGATGTCGAGTTCTGGAGGGCATTCGAGAATGTTGTAGTACCTATATGGCTGGCTTACAAGCCTGATTTCGTATTCTGGGACGTTGGCGGAGATGCTCACATGGGGGACCCACTTGCCGATTTGATGTTGACTTATGATACATATCATCGTCTCTCATCGACTGTACAGCAGCTGGTGCATCTGGGCAACAAGAAGCTTGTAGTAGTAGGAGGAGGGGGCTATGACCCCGTGGCTACGGCCAAAATATGGACCATTGTGCTAGCAAACTTGGCTGGAGTCGCTCTGCCGCCAGTCCTCCCGCCTGAATGGATAGAGCTATGCCAGAGCTACGGATTCGACGTGAAGCGTGGCGGATGGACTGATAGACCAAGGCGGATGAATGATGAGCATTATCCCAAGATCAAGAGAGCACTAGATGAAACCATTGAGAAGATCAAGAAGCTCGTATTTCCCACCTTTGGACTAGAGTAGTCAGCTTCAACCCATTCGCAATAGCATGCAATTCTACTTCTTCAGGCCCAAGAAACATCTATGACGTGTTTCGTCGATGTACAGCTCCAAAAGGTCGAAGGCTCTGAACACGCTTGTCAGCTCAGTGGGTGTGAAGTAGTGATGGGGAATCCCACTCTCAGGGCCTCTGTGCGGTATGCATGTACCTTCCTCCACCTCTTGGAGATCCCAGTCATACTCTTTCTCCACAGGCCCCATTTGCATTACAGGAACTGAAACAAACAAAACCCCGCCCGGCCGTATCACTCTCTCAACCTCTCTTACAGTGGTCAATACATCTGTCATGAGGTTGTGGTGAATCACTTGGATGGAGATCACGGCATCGAAGAAGCCGCCCCCATACGGAAACGGTTCTTCCATCCGATGTGTCTGAATGTCTGCTGTTAGTCCCATTTCATCCAACCACTGTCGAGCAAGCGACAGAGCTCTGGGTGAGGCATCAAATCCATACATCTCAAAGCCCATTTTTGAAAGAAACACAAGATGACGACCAGTGCCACATCCTAAGTCAAGTATCCTGGCCACATCACGGTTTCGGAAAATCTCAACCAGTCGGGCCATATCCTGATGTGGCTCTTCGAAGACGCGGCCTTGTTCTGTGAATATGTCGTTCCAATCAGGCATTGGTATGAGAGAACCGCAGCGTTGTGAGATAATAATTCCGTTTTGCGAGCCAAAAATGTCAGAGAGATGGGCAAATGCGGCGCGTTGGCGTTTGCTATTCCAACGTTCTGGTGACATTTCCAAAGTGCGTTTCTCTCGGACCTTAAATTCTCCAGGTCTGCAACAACGCTAAGAGAGGCCTTAAGGCGGAATCAGAAAGATGATGCAAGTAACATTAGACACAACGATTATGCCGAGTATAGTCGCTGCAATAGTATCCATCGTGCTCTCGATGTATCTGTACTTCCTGTGGCATAGACAGGAGAACCGCCTTTACAGCGACCTCCCATTGGCGTTCAGTATCGTGTTCACAGCGCACGCTTTGAACCAGATGCTCCTGTCGCTCACCATGATTGGATTGATTCCGAAAAGTTTGGAATTCTTCCGCGTACGTGCTCTCATCGTCGGAGGCATTGCTCTACCAATGATGGTTGTGCTTCTGAATATATGGCTACACAGGTTTCAGAAACACCATCTTCGAGTTATGGGATTGATGACTGTATACTGGATTGCGATTGCTCTGTTTGGACCCACTCAGGATATCATTGTGATGCTGCATCTGCCATTGATCATCACGTTCATAGGCGGGATGGTGTTGACATTCGTCATTACCTGGAAGACCGGTCGATTGAAGGAAGTAAGAAGCGACCTCATGGTCATCTCCACACTTCTCTCGTTGGTTGGTCAGGTTTCGCTTGTGTCCCTATCCACCGCAGGGCTCGGCTTCGTATCCGGGGCTATCACTGTAGTGGCAACCCTTCTCTCAACCGTTGCACTGTCAAACCCATGGTATCAAAGAAACCACGCCTCTATCCCAAAAGCGAGTATTGCTGCTGAACACCATCTCTAGTGTCGCAGGAGAAAAAAGAGTGGAAGGAGCCGCCTCTTGGCTGGCTCCCTCAAGTACGAAACCTTCACGTTTCGTCAATATTGTCAGATTCTTTGTGACCATCACTGTAAGTAGTCCCATCATCAGAGTGTGCTTGATTCTGATCCGAATCGCGACGAAGGAATGGGAAGTGATGACGTCTTGGCCCCCAGCGGCCCTTCCACCAGAGTCCTTTATCCTCCTTGAGATACATCGCGATCTTCATCGATGAAACCAAGATGCTCCACATGTTAGTAACAACGACTACGAAGACACCGATTGCCCAAAGCAATGCCAAAACTTCAGCTCCGCCAAAAGGCCCTGGAATCTCAACTGGAAGGTCCGCGAGTCGAACCAATACCCATTCCACTCCATCGAAATTATAGATCTGTTCAAGTGGCCATTGTATGTTGATTAGGAACATGCATAGGACCACCCAGAGTCCTCCTAAAACCGCCTCAAATAGTAGATTCAAGTTGTTCTCCCCAGCGATGAAGAAGAGAAGGCCCTTCAGTGCATCCACGAGTAGCAGGATTGCAATCACATTCATGAATAGCAGGAAATCGGCTCTGAACAGAACCCGTATTGGTGACAGGAGAAGAACCATTGCGAAGACCACACCAAGAACAACTTCAGCTGCGGCATCCCAACGACCTTTGGGTTTGAACACGTCGCTGCCAAGGCCAAGGAAGCTTTCAAGCACAGTCTTCTCGCTAGGAGGTGCTCCTCTTTTTTCAATAGCTGACAGGCCGGCGATGATGATGGCTGCATAGAGAAGTGACAGCGCAACCATTACAGGTATGCTGAATGGAAAATTGGTTATTCCAGCGACGTCGAAAATTGAAATGCCCACAACATAGCTACCTATGATGAATGCAGCACCTAGCGCCACAAGCAGAAGAACTATTCGAATTGCCGGTTGAACATACTCAGCAGGAAGAGGACCCACTCTTTTCCCAATGCCGGCATATGCATTGGCTGCTTCCTTTGGATCGCCAAATCGCTCTATAGCGAGCATGGCAGAGCCGTGTGTCATCTTGCCCTGACCGAGTTTTTCAGCTTCCTCTATCAGATGTGTTCTTATCTCAACTAGCGCGTCCTCGCTACCAATAGGAAGGTACACTCTGACTCTTTCCACGTACTTCTCAATCATGTTCATTGGACTTCCACTCATTGTGAATCATCTCCTTCTAGTAATCTCCTCAACTCATCCGATAACACAGACCATGTCTCTGTCATCATCTGCAACGCCATCTTACCGTCTGCAGTAAGGTTGTAGTACTTCTTGGGCTTCGTAGGATCATCATAATTCCATTCACTTTCCAGCAGCTTCCTTTTCTCCAGGCGCCGCAGGAGAGGATAAACCGTCCCCTGTTCGAGCTGGAGGAATGATGCCCTTTCGCCCAGTGTTTTTACGATTTCATAACCATATGCAGTCTGTTCATCCAAGACTGCAACGATTGCCAGTGAGGCGGCCCCGCGCTTGATCTCCTTGGACCAACGCTCAATCTCTTCAAGTACGTTCTTTCGACTCTTTTCCAAGATTAGGCCACCTCGTTGTGCGGTTTGTAGTTAGTGTTACTTATCATTGTACATCACTTTGTACTGTGTACTATACAGTACTGTATACTAAATGAATATAAAGCTTCCTCTCAAGGCGGTTTCAGGATTGATGAACAAACGGATGTGGGGTTACCTCACGGTGAAGTAGTGTCTTTGCACATTCTATCTAGCATGGAACTCAATTGGTATATCCCACCCTCAGCACAGCCTGACGAAGCAATTCGAGATTACGTCTTGCATGTTTCTTGCTCATGCGGGTGAAAGCATTGACTCATACTGTTCAAGATTGTCCATCCTATCGCAAGTGGAGAATGGACACGCTGAATCAGGTACGATTAGATGCCGATGCAGGTCTCGGTACGTTCGACGCCTTCCACATCGTGTACGGACTGCATTAAACGCCGGAGCCCTTCTACTGAAGGTAGTTCTGCGGTCATGATGACGTCGTAGGGACCAGTCACGACCTCGGCTCGTGTGACTCCGTCGATTTCCTTAACCCCAGTGACTGTTTCCCAGACCTTGTCACCATCAGCGCGAATAAGCACATATACTGAAACCATGTTGACTCACCATTAGTAGTGTTCCTAGATAATTCTAAATCAGTGATGGTTTTTAAAGTCATTCTGTCCGCGAAAAAAGGAGGGGTTGGAGAGGGCCTTCCGGCCGCTCTCTTAAACCGATTCGAAGCTATTTGATCCGCTCCTTAACCAAGGTTTTGACGACTGTTGGATCTGCCAGAGTGCTGGTATCACCAAGCTCGTCAATCTTGTCAGCAGCTATGCGCTTCAGAATTCTGCGCATGATCTTGCCGGATCGCGTCTTCGGAAGTGCGTCAGCAAATTGAATCTTTTCAGGAGTTGCAATTGGACCGATCTCTCTTCGCACGTGCAGGCGTAGTTCCTGTTTGAGGTCCTCTGTCTTCTCCACGCCATCCTTCAAGGTCACAAACACGTAGATTGATTCTCCCTTGATATCATGTGGAAAACCGACGACTGCAGACTCTGCAACCGTTGGGTGTTTAACAAGAGCAGATTCAATCTCTGCCGTTCCTAAACGGTGTCCTGATACCTTCAGGACATCGTCAATCCGGCCCATAATCCAGTAGTAACCGTCCTCGTCGAAGCGACCACCATCGCCCGTCATGTACATGGGAAATCCTGTATCAGGATTCTTGTACTGAGAAAAGTAGGTGCTGACAAAGCGGTCGTGGTCACCATAGAGAGTACGCATCAGGCCCGGCCAGGGCGTCTTTATGCAGATGTATCCACCTTCGTTTGCGCCCACCGCGCTACCACCTTCATCAACAACAATCGGGTCGACTCCAAAGTAGGGAAGTGTTGCTGAACCAGGCTTGGTTGGTGTAGCACCAGGCAAGGGAGTAATAATCACTCCACCAGTTTCTGTTTGCCAGTAGGTGTCAACGATCGGACAGTTCTCATGACCAATCACTTCGTGGTACCACATCCATGCAGCAGGATTAATTGGCTCGCCGACAGTGCCCAGAAGCTTCAGGCTTGAGAGGTCGTACTCATTGGGCCACTTATCACCGAACTTCATGAGCGCGCGGATGGCGGTTGGAGCAGTGTAGAACTGATTGACCTTGTACTTCTCGACTATCTGCCAGAATCTTCCGGCATCGGGATAGGTCGGAATCGCCTCAAACATAAGCGTGGTAGAACCGGCCGACAGTGGCCCGTAGACGATATAGGAGTGGCCAGTAACCCAACCGATGTCCGCGGTGCACCAGTAGACATCGCCCTCATGCCAGTCAAATATCATCTTGAAGGTGTGGGTCACATAGGTCAGATATCCGCCTAGAGTGTGCAGGGCACCCTTTGGCCTGCCGGTGGAACCGCTGGTGTAGAGAATGTATAGTGGGTCCTCGGCATTGAGCCACTCGGTTTCGCACTCCGGGGAGGCGTCCTTCATCATCTCATGGTACCAGATATCACGACCGTTGTTCCATTCGATTTTAGCGCCAGTCCTCTTGATAACAAGCACATTCTTCACACTAGGGGCTTTCTTAATCGCGGCGTCTGCAAGCTTCTTCTGGGTGATAATCTTGCCACCACGGTAATAACCATCAGCTGCGATCAATACCTTGGCTTTGCAATCATTGATCCGGTCCTTGAGAGCATCTGAACTGAAACCACCAAACACAATGCTGTGTATGGCGCCAATACGTGTGCACGCAGTCATTACGATAGCCAGCTCAGGAATCATGGGCAGATAGATAGCAACTCTGTCGCCCTTCTTCACGCCTAGTTTCTTCAGAACATTTGCGGCCTTGTTGACCTCGTCACGGAGCGCCTCATAGGTATAAGTCTTGGAGTCGTCCTCAGGCTCACCCTGCCAGATGAGAGCCAGTTGTTTGCCCTTCCCAGCCTCAATGTGCTTGTCAAGACAGTTGTAAGCCATGTTAGTGACGCCGTCTTCAAACCATGTGAACTCAGCCCTCTCAGGGTTCTTCCAAACAAAGCCCTTAGTAGGTTCTTTCTTCCAATAGCATAGTTTTTTCGTCACATCAAGCCAGAAGCCATCGGGATCATCAATGGATTTCTTCCAGAGCTTAGTTCGATCGTCGTGGCTCTTGATATATGCCTTGTCGGCAAAGCCCTTTGGAGGATCGAACTTCCGAGCCTCAGTCGATGTGACTGTAATCTTCTTTTCTGACAAATTTGTCACCCGGAAATCGCGGATAATATCAACCGATATTTCGGTCGAGGGCCTGAATTAATCCTATATGAGCTTATCTCTCTCTCCTAGATAGGAAATCGAAATTAAGCCAGAAAAGAAATGGGGAAGGCCAAGGGCAGAAGCCCTTGACCTCAATTGATTATACTACTCCTTGCGAGTGAACTTCAGGATTAATGTAAGAACCACTGCAATGATTGCAAGAACCCCTGTGATCAGGAAGGCCAAAGAGTAGCCGGCCATCTGACCAAAAATACCTGCTACCAGTGCGCCCACGATGCCTGCGATACCATATGCCGTGAACATGACTCCATAGTTCTTGCCCACATTCTCTGAGCCGAAGTAGTCGGCAGTTGCAGACGGGAATAGTGCGAAGTTGCCACCAAAGCAGAAACCGATAACAGAGGCAACTGCAGTTACCGCAATCCATGAGTTCGGTCCCAGGGCGATGGCAGAGAAGCCAAACATCGCCAGTGCCAGAATCAGGAACATCAGAATCATTGTAGTAACGCGCCCAATCTTGTCTGACAGGGCACCCCAGACGATTCTGCCAGCGGCATTGAAGATCGACATGATTCCGCCGATTAGAGCTCCCAGTCCCAATGCGTTCACAAGCGGATCGATTTCTTTAGCTGCCCGAACGACATTGCCCAGAGTCATGAGCCCAGCAGTAGCAGCGAACACAAACATGAGCCAGAGCAACCAGAATGAAGCGGTCCTAATCATTGCACCTGGAGTCATTCCTGTTCCAGCGCCATCAGCAGTAGACTGAGGAGGCGTCCAACCAAGTGGGGTCCAACCGACTGGTGGATTTGAAAGCACTTGGGCACCCAAAAGAACGCCTACAAGATAGACGATACCAAGTACTAGGAACGGCATTCCAACATAACCACCCGACAAAACCAGGAGGAATTGTTCCACATAGAGAAATATCAAAGCGCCTCCGCCGAATCCGGCCACGGCAACTCCAGTGATGGCCCCCTTCTTGTCAGGAAACCACTTCACTAAGGATGCTATTGGACACACATATGCAAAGCCAATGCCCGCACCACCGATTATCCCATAGGTGATGACCAAGTAGACTGTGCCCATTACCGAATCCGAGGCTAGGCCGAGCGTATCGACTAACGAGGCGAGGATATACCCAACGCCTAGGAGGATACCACCTACCGTAGCGACTTTTCGTGGTCCAACACGGTCCTGCCAGCGACCAGCAAATATCATGAATAACGCAAATGATGCTAGACCGGCAGCAAAGGGCAGCTGTGTGTATAGGCGTTCCCATCCGTACCCGGACCCTGTTTCAAGTACATCCTGAAACACGGACCAAGCATAGATGGTTCCAAGGCACAACTGGACAATTATCGCACCAGCAATAACGAGATACCTATTTCCAACGTTCTCAGACATGATTGTCGTCACCTAGAAGGCTGTCTAATATTGAACTCGGCGCATCGCACTGAGCACAAAAGGCTTCCGACTAACTGAGAGGAATGTGGAACGGGGTATGCCGCGCTGCTTGGAAATCCCTATATGCTTGGAGGTTGGTTCTGTGCTCAGCGGAGAGAGGTGTGATTATGCCAAAGACCAAGTGGACTGAGAAGTACAAGAAGAAAGTTCTGACAGCTAATGACGCCATTGGGAAGATTGGAAGAGGCTCTCGCATCTTCCTGGGAACGGGTTGTGGCGTCCCCTATCATCTGGTGCAAGAACTTGCTAGTTGTGCAGATCAGATGGCCGACAATGAGATTGTCCACCTCCTGACCCTTGGAGATACGCCTTCCGCAGATCCAAAGTTTCAAACCCAATTCAGACACAACTCCTTCTTCGTTAGTGCCAATATACGCGATGCAGTTGCTGAGGGGAGGGCAGATTACACACCCATCATGCTGTCTGATATTCCTAGACTCTTCCGCCACAAGAGAATGCCACTTGATGTTGCGATGATTCAAGTGAGCCCCCCAGACGAACACGGCTACTGCTCTCTCGGTATCGCAGTCGATATCACGAAATCAGCTGCAGAGAGTGCGAATCTTGTCATAGCTCAGGTTAACAACAGAATGCCTGTCACACACGGTGACTCTTTCATACAGGTCAATGATGTAGATTACTTGGTGCCCCACAACGAGCCCCTGCGAGAGTTTGAGGCACAGGAAGTGGACGAAACAATTGACCTCATTGGCTCGTATGTGGCGAGGCTTATTGAAAATGGGTCCACATTGGAGCTTGGGATAGGCGCCCTCCCACAGGCAGTCTGCAGTAATCTAATGGAAACAGGGGTCAGAGACCTAGGGATACATACAGAGATGTTCAGTGACAGTCTAATTCCGCTAATTGAGAGCGGCATTGTCAATAACAAGAAAAAAACCATTCACCGTGACAAGGTGATTGCCAGCTTTGCAATGGGCACCAAGAAGCTCTATGATTTCGTGGACAACAACCCCATGTTCCATTTTCATGACACCGCCTATGTCAACGACCCGCACGTCATTGGCCAAAATAATAGAATGATAGCAATCAACTCTGCGCTTGAGATTGACCTAACAGGACAGGTATGTGCAGATTCGATTGGCCATAGATTCTACAGCGGGATTGGCGGCCAAGTTGACTTCATACGCGGAGCATCAAAATCCCCAGGTGGTAAAGCTATCATCTGCATGCTATCAACCGCAATGGATGGGGAGGTTTCAAGGATTGTGCCGCGCCTTAGCGAGGGAGCGGGGGTCGTTACAACACGGGGCGATGTCGACTATATCGTTACCGAGTACGGCCTAGCTACACTCCACGGAAAAACAATACGGGAACGTGTTCTGTCACTGATTGCTGTGGCCCATCCGAAGTTCAGAAATGAGCTTTTGGAGGCAGCCAAGAAGATGCACTATGTATTCGAGGACCAGGTGTCATTTCAGGTCCAGGGGACATACTTCGCTACGGAATACGAGTGCCAAGAGACCTTCAAGGGGCCTGAGGGAGATGTCAATGTGCAATTCAGATTGATTCGTCCAGATGACGCAGACCGAATCAAGGAACTGTTCTATGATCTAAGTGAGGAGTCTATCTATTTCCGGTTCCTTACTCCGTTGAGAAGCCTCAGAAGACAGACACTCCAGGACTTCTACAATGTAGACCAGGACCGCGACATCTCGATTGTAGCAGTAATCAGTACCGACGACGAGAAAGAGGTTGAGGAAATAATTGGAGCAGGAAGATATCTGCTGGACCGAAGCAAAAACGAAGCTGAGTTTGCTCTACTTGTAGAAGACGAATACCATGGTCGAGGAGTAGGGACATTCTTGCTGAGCCATCTCATGCGCATTGCCAAGAGCAAGGGTGTCAAGAGATTCATTGCATATGTTCACCCCCAGAACCAGAAGATGGTTCGCTTCATTCACAAGACCGGGAAAGTTGTAGAGAGTCATCTGGCCATTCAAGACGAGGAATATACATTCACGCTTCAGCTCTAAGGGGAAAACCAACCGAAGAAGACGTGGCGGACTCGCGGAATTGTGGACGACAGGAGAGTTGCCCAAGAAAATCTATTAGGTTAAGGTCACAGGTAATCATCGTGCCGAATGAAGGGGTCGGACGTACATGGAAGGGATATCTGGAGAAGGCAATAACTCTGACGGAGTAGCGCATCACGAGGAAGTATGCTCATGGTGCGGCAAGAGGGAAGCGTCTAGCATTTGGAGAATGGGTGGATTCTCCTACTGTTCGTTCAGGTGCTGCGCGGCTACCCAGCATCGCAACTTCGTGCTCATTGCAGTTCTTCTTGCACCAGTTCTCTTTGCAATCGTGCTATTCCCACAGATTATGTTCGAGTTAGTAATGACCTACACGGTGGGTTCGACTAGCTCGCCGAATCTCACCAGTGTGGCCATTGGTATTTTTTTGATGTTAGCCTTCTGTGTCATTGGCATTGGATCACTCTATACTGCGTACGTTGGATGGTCAATAAGACGAATGAGCGACACTGAGTTCGCAGGTCATTCGTCAGACGCTCAGAGATACCCAAAGAGAGAACAGTATGGTGAAACGCATCATCGATGTGAGTGGTGCGGAAAACCGAAAGTAACCGCCTTCTGGAGTGGTGAAAAGGGGAAGTATTGCTCCTTTCGATGCAATGCAGCTGGAAACTATCGTCGTTTCTTGCTCATTCTTTTTCTTGTCTTGGGAATGACTGGTATTTTTGCAGTGATTGTGTTCATCATGATGGCGAAGTTGTCAGCTGTCATACAAATAGATCCTTTTATCGTCCTGCTACTTATCATTCTGGCAATCCCAATCTTGGGTTGCGCGTATGTCGTGCACGTTGGTAGGTCAATGAATCGAGCAAGGCAGATGAATGCTACGTGATCTTACAGCTCAGAAGAAAGATGGTGGGCCCGACGTGATTTGAACACGCGACATCCGCCTTATCAGAGCGGCGCAATGACCAGTCTATGCCACGGGCCCATGGTTGGCAAATCGACAAAGTCACACATGATAAAAAGATTACGCACTATTCGAGGGCTTCTGGAACAACTTCTTTGATCTTTCGGAGCGATTCGATTGTTTCCGCTGACGTCAGTTCGAATATCACCGGACCATTGAACTTGTCCTTAACGACCTCCATGAGGAATTCCCTAATCGACATCTCACCCGTACCTAGTGCTATGTGGTCGTCATGAATCACAACGCCCTCTCGCTCCTCATAGATTCCATCATGCAGATGGAATTCGATGATTCTATCCTTGTGAGCCCTGTAGAACTCAATTACCGATTCATCACCAGAGTAGCGTGTCAATGCATGGCCTGTGTCAAAGCATATGCTAGTGTCGTACTCGTCCACTATCTCACGGGTAAGCGAAAACGGAAACTCGATGTTCTCGACTGCAAGCTTCTTGGGGTCCAGTTCAGACTTGGTGAGAACTTCCTCGACACTCTTTGCTGAAAATGTGGACATATATCTACAGACCAGCGCGACTAGGTCCTTGGAGAAGTCAAGTCGAGAGAACTCTGCAGCTAGAGCGCCAGTGGAGTGGAAAACGTAGGCCTCTGGTTCCAAGGGCTCAGCGAGCTTGATTGAGCTCACAGTGGTGTCAACTGTTGCCCGTCTTACAAACTCGTTGAAGCTAGCTGGCTCGGTAGACCAGAGAGGCAAATGAACCGAGTATGAGTGCTTGAGTTCATCCTTTAAATCGACTAGTCGATCAATGACATCGGGTGTCAATGCACCTGAAACGACATGTTCAATGTCCATGGAAACCTCGATCACGCTGATGTGTTCCATCCCAACAGCTTCTCGTACAATCTCGACAATGTCGAAGCGACTGAAGTCAGGAACCCCGTTCACCACGATGCGGTCGATTGCAGGCTTAAACTCTAGAGGAACAACGCCAAACCTCATTGTCATCAAGTCCTAGTTTCGGAGATGTGAGGATGCTTCAGCCTCTTGAAGGGAATTTCTGCAATCCATGATTCTCTATAGCGGGGTCCACTTCCAGAACTGCAACCTTGAGCATCTTGTCGCCCTGTCTGATTCTTTGGACAACATCAAAACCCTCAGCGACCTTCCCGAACACTGTATGCTTGTTGTCAAGGTGTTTACAATTGCTCCCGCTCAGAACTACAAAGAACTGAGACCCACCAGTGTTTCGTCCCGCGTGAGCCATAGAGAACGACCCGTCTTCATGTACCTGCCTTCCTCCAGTCGTTTCGCAGGGGATTGCATATCCAGGACCACCAGTACCATTACCAAGTGGATCGCCACCTTGAATTACAAAATCAGGCACAACACGATGAAACGCGAGGCCATCATAGAAACCGCTCTGGGCCAACTTGATGAAGTTCTTGACCGTATTGATTGCGTCGTCGTTCCAGAACTCTGCCATTATGTCGCCCTTGCCAGTAGACATCTTCACTCTGGTTGTCATTTCAAACACCTGTGGATGTACATGCAGGCTCAGCTTCACGCTCCCTTTAGAGGTTACGGACCAGCACTCTGTTGTGAGCGAGCTATGGCTATCTTCTTATTAGCGCATCAGAATGAATTGAATCGATTCAATGACTGTCATCAACGAGTATTCAGAAGGCAGGACCACATTCCTGTGTGCAGATGTAGAGCATTACAGTCGAAACCAGGGACTGGCCACGTCAGACCTGCCAGTTTTCTACAATAAGCGCATGCAATTGAATCGGGATTTCTCAGTTCTCTTCCTCTCTGCATACATGAGGAAAAACCCTATCGATTTGATGTGTGAGCCTCTCACCGGGTCGGGCGTTAGAACTCTTCGCTATCTAAACGAGTGCTCGGGTGAATTCCATGCAGAGATGTTCGATGTCAACCCATTAGCTGTAGAAATGGTGCAGAAGAACATAGAACTGCTCAACTTTGGAAAGCGGGCGTTGGTGAAGAAGGGTGACGCCAAGGTGCTGTTGATGACCGAGTCAAGGGGTAAGAGATTTGACTTTGTGGATGTTGACCCGTTTGGTTCACCAGCACCGTACTTGAACGCCGCTATTCAATCACTCAACCCGCGTGGAGCAATGCTAGCTATGACTGCGACCGACATGCCAGCCTTATGCGGAGTATATCCGCGCGTCGCCCTGAGGAAGTATGGAGGATCGTCCATAAGAGCGCCGTTTTCACATGAGATTGCAACTAGGTTGCTGGTGGGGCTCACATATTCCGTGGCGGGCATGAATGATTACTCCATCAGTCCACTGGCTGCATTGAGCACGGATCACTACGTCAGAGTCTGGTTCCGAATCAAAGCAGACAGAATCACATCCAATCGGCAGGCAGACAGTATGGGTTTCATGCGTTACTGTCCGAATTGCATGCATACTGAGTCAGTATCCCTCAGATCTATTTCACCGGATTCTGGATTCCAGCATCAGAAAGAGAATTGCGATGGTAAGGTGCGGGCAGCGGGTCCTTTGTGGATTGCTAACCTATATGATTCCGAGTTCTTGAACTTGGCTGGAGAAATGCTGCCCAATTATGAAGTTTCCTTCCACAAGCGCGTTCCTCGATTGTTGGACCTGATGAAAAGGGAGTGTGGCCTGATGAAATATGCTTATGTCGATCTTCACGAGCTGTGTGATCTTCATAACCTTGTACCGCCCAAGACCTCAGCAGTCATGGAGGAACTCAGAAACATGGGCTATAGAGTCTCACAAACGCACTACCGGCCTACTGCAATAAGGACCAATGGCCCGGTTAGCGAGGTGGCACGCATTATCAGGAAGCTCACAGGAGCGGGACAAAACAATGGGAAAGCCTAGAGGCGGTGAAAAAGACCGGAAGAAGGAACGTTACTACCAAGCCGCCAAGAAGCACGGATACAGGAGTCGGTCTGCCTACAAGCTTAGACAGATTGCGAAGAAGCACAATCTTCTCCAAGGGGTTGACAAGGTCCTAGAGCTCTGTTGCAGCCCAGGCGGGTGGACTCAGGTCTTGAGAGAACTTGACCCTGGACTTAGAATCATTGCCGTGGACTTGAACCCCATGCCGCCAATTCAGGACGTGCGGTTCATCTTAGGAGACATCACAAGTCCTGAGATCATCGAAGCAATCGAAGAGGCAACGGAGGGGACTGTAGATCTAGTGCTTTCAGACTGTTCACCCAAGGTTTCGGGAACATGGAGTCTAGATGCAATCAGGCAAATCGACCTAGCAGAACACACAATTGAACTCGCACTCAGACTTCTCACGAAGGACGGAAAAGTTCTGACCAAGGTTTTTCAAGGCCAGGGGTTTCAGGAGTTTCTCAAGGCAACTCGGGCAAAGTTCAGGTCTGTAAAGCTGGTAAAACCCGAAGCATCAAGAAGAACTAGTGCCGAGATCTATCTTGTGGCAAAAGGTCCGATTAGGAAGAATGTAGAATAGGATGTTGACTATCCGGAGTCCATACTGAGCATCCAGTCCTCTAATTCCCTACACAAGATTGGTGAATCCGGTTGCCTCACTCCACACTTGCCAATCTTCAGACAGTGAAAGCATGGGCAGCCATCGAGATCTGACAAACTGCTAAGCTCAATATCATCGCCCATTTGACTACTGAGAGTATATCGTTTGTCTTCTTGTTCTTGTTTTAGCATTACCAGTCCCTCGGACGTCAGTTGTGCGATTGTAGATTCGATTTGTTCAGCGTTGGCTTTGAGGTTTGTCACTAGTTCGTCGATGAGAAGACCCTTGTCACCTGCAGCGTGCAGAGCACTCAGTATTAGGTCAACTACATCGGTCATTGTACATACCTTTGAAACTAACGCATGGCATCATCAGACTTTGCGCATGGTTCGATATGTAGATTTCGGAAGGTGCCAACAAAATTCGTGTTTTGCCGTATTCGATTAAGCATTAATGTATACTTCTGTACATCATCTTTTGTATAGATAGAGCATCTGTCCGAGGAATTTCTCGAGGTTTTTCTTCTGAAATGGACGTATTGCGATATACGGCTGCTTCACAGGACCAAAAACATCGAGAACGGTACCCACCTTGTTCACCTTCACGTCAACAACTATGGCGTCGCGTCCCATCGGCGGGGTTTTCTCAGTACGTAGAATGAGGGCCCCTCTCTTTGAGATGTGAATGACCTTGCCAAGTCGTTTCAAGTCTAATCTGGTCTCCAGATGATTGATAGCGCTATTTCCTGCCGCCCTTCCGCTTCTTGTCCTTCTTCTTGGCAGCCGCCTGTCGTCCCGATTCTTGGCGAGCCACAACTCTTCTTACGCTCTTAGCAAGCATAAGAAGAAGTCGCTTCTTCTTGTGCCCGTCCGGGTTCGCTACTAGAAGATAGCCAGAATTGCCCTGCCAATCCCGGGGGTACTTCTTGTCGGTCGCAGCCTTTGCCTCAAGACCGGCCATTTCTGCTGCCTTTTGAAGAATGTCGATTGTGACATCCGGTGCCGCCAAGTTGGTGGAAATACGCCGACCCTGTGTGCGAGTGAGTTTAGAATCGAGGTATGCAGGCCATACAATGACCATCCCGTCGTTTTTTCTCATGCCGACAATCGTCCGTATTTTCTATTTCCCGAGATTGGTGGCAATGACCTGTAGTGCGCTTTTTACCTTTGTCGTTTGACTCAGTTACGGCTGATGAAGAACTTCATAAGGAATGCGAGTTTCACGCCCGCTGGAATTAAGAGAGGAGCGAAACTGCGGGTGGTTAGAAAAAGCAAGGATGTCTACTTCTCTGAGATTGCAGACTTGGTGTCCTCGAGGAGTACATGCCTAAGAAACCAAGTTGGTGCGGTCATAGTAAAGGAATCTCAGATCCTCAGCACGGGATACAATGGTGCGCCAAAGGGGCTTGCTCATTGCAATGAGGTGGGATGCATACGACAAGTCAAGGGCTACAAATCTGGTGAACGGCACGAGTTGTGTAGGGGGCTTCATGCTGAACAGAATGCCATCATTCAAGCATCATACCACGGGATTTCTGTTAAAGGGGCCAGAATCTATGTCACGACCAAACCTTGCAGCATTTGCACAAAGATGCTGATCAACGCGGGCATTCACGAGGTAATCTACATTGAAGAATATGAAGACGAGCTAGCAAGTCAGCTCTTCAAGGAAGCCAATATGATTGTACGAAAGATCAGCCTAAGGCGGAACTTTGGACGAGCGGCCTCTGGAACGTGAAACTCTATTAAGAACTGACTAATCATCAGGAAAACTTAAAGTGTGATTGTCTGGTGCCTATTATCCCAGATGACCGAGGTGTAGCTCGAGATGGGAACTCTTCGCAACCTTATCAGCATCCATGATTTAGTACGGGACGATATCGAGTTTATTCTTGAACAAGCCGCCGCGATGGAGTCCGTTGCAATCAAGAGAAGCAAAGAGCTTAGCACAAAGATAATGGCATGTCTATTCTTCGAGGCCTCAACACGCACCCGTCTCTCGTTCGAGAGCGCAATGTTAAGGCTGGGAGGAAACGTCCTTGGTTTTGCAGATGTCGCCGTATCAAGTGCAGGGGGTAAAGGTGAAACCCTCGCGGACACAATACGTACCGTGGAGCGCTATGCGGATGTCATAGTGATGCGCCATCCGCTAGATGGCTCAGCGAGAGTTGCTGCAGAGTTCTCAAGTGTCCCCATCATAAATGCAGGAAGTGGGTCGGAGGAGCATCCCACACAGGGGCTCCTCGATATGTATTCAATCAAGAAGTTCAAAGGTAATATCGACGGTCTATCCGTTTCACTCTGTGGGGATTTGAAGTACGGACGCACTGTGCACTCGTTGGGTATGGCCTTGTCCCACTATGACGTGAAAATCAAGTTGGCTGCACCTCCAACACTCCGAATGAAACCAGCGATAGTGAATGAGATGAAGAAAGCAGGGCTGGAGGTGAAGGAAGTAGATAGTGTAGAAGAGGCCATGAAGGATGCTGATGTCGTTTACATGACGCGAATACAGAAAGAGAGATTCCCTGACATTAGCGAGTATGATGCTGTAAGGGGCAAGTTTCGAATATCATTAGACGAAGTGGCATTGATGCCGGAGGATGGCATCATCTTGCATCCGCTTCCAAGAGTGGATGAGATTGACTCGGAGGTTGATGCCACGCCGCAAGCGAAGTACTTTGACCAAGTATACAGTGGAGTGGTCACCAGAATGGCAATTCTGAAGATGATACTCAGCTAGTCAGGTGCGATACTACGGAGTTCTTTGACTAAGGTATCCACGGATGTAATCTTGCTCACTGCAAGGGGTATTCGCATCTGTTCAGACAGCTCGAGTGTCAGACTACCAACCTCTCCCACCCCATGCAGCACCACCAGTGAGGGCCTGAATTCCTGGGCCTTAATGGCAATCATTGGTGCCCTGCCGGTGCTTGCATTAGTGAAGACTAGGCAACGCTGTGTCGTGGCCCCAAAGAGCTTCATGAATGACTCACTGCTGAGCTCCTTTATTGCTCGTTCAACATCAACTAGAGTATAGCCATAGAGATTTCGATCAAGAAGGCCTTCTCCGGACAGGACCTCACATTTCAGTCGATTACAGAACTCTCTGGCCTTCATGGCTATTGAGAAATCATTCATGGCAAGAACAACGTTCAGATCTACAAGACTGACATCCATCAAGCGTACAAAGGCTGAAACCGCCGTTCCACCATTGCTCTCATCCAGGGCCAATAGAGCCATGACAAAGCGTCGTATTGTTGCAGTCCCAGGGGACTTCCGTCTACCAGATTCGTAGTCGCTAATCACACTCGGACTGATGCCTAGGTGCTTGGAAAGAACAACCTGAGGAAGCCGGAATCTCGTCCTCCAGACACGCATTGCCTGTCCTGGATGCTCAGAGAGAGCAATCTCTCCAGCTATGCGTTGAGCAAATCGATCCCTGACAGACATTGGCATCGCCATGAAATGGCTAACCTTAACGACATGATGATAAGGATTTCGGCTATTGTCGAATTATTGCACGACAGAGCGCTGATTACTGTGGCGATTGACAAGAGAAGTAGGATGGTGGGCCGGACGAGATTCGAACTCGCGATCCCTTGGACCCAAACCAAGAATCAATCTGGCAAGTCGCCGATAATGGCGGCCTGTTGCCAAGCTAGACCACCGACCCATGTAATCCCGTGGTCACTCGCAGACGGTTATAAGAATAGCGGAGCAAGACCGTGGCGAACTATGCGAAAGGTCATAACGAGTCAGGCCATAGAGTGTTTCGGGTATGAAGAATGAGCCTGCTGGGTCCTGACGACTTTGGACTAGATAGAAAGGGCAGAAAAAAGAAGCTCGCAAAAGATCTGTCGCCGGAGCTGCAGAAGGACATAGACAAATGGTTGGACAGGGCGGATGACCCTGAGGCATTCAAGAGAATCTCCGAGATGGTAGGTCCAGAGCAAGCGCGTCTACTCATCGCAAGACGCCGCAAACGAAAAGCAGAATTAGGGTCAGATGACGACCTCCTAGACCAATGAGAGATCAGACTGAATGAAGAGGCCAGCAAGGTGACAGACATACAGGATAAAACCGAGATTCAATTGCCTGGGCAACCGCCCAACCTCAGAACCACACTGGCCATCATAAGGACCATTGAGGCTGAGAAACGTACGTATCTTGCTGAACTGCGTACAGGGATTGGCATTCTTACAATTCCGCTATCCCTGATGACAATCCTCATCGCCACATCAAACTACTATGATGTGAACGCGGTGTTGTCGTTTATTGTCGCTCTCGTCATAGGGATAACAGCCTTGGTCATTGTGGGAGGATACCTGGTCTCCAGATCGCTTGTGAGAATCAGGCGAAACGAGCGACTAAGGAATGAAACGTGTTTCGATACTGAGTGTATCATCAGGGATTATGCGGCTGCCAACTCGGACTAGAATGAACTGAAGTTTCCGAAGGAAATGGAGCCCCAGGCGAGATTTGAATTCGCGTCCCACCTTGAAATAAGGTGGGATCTCGCGGCTTCTTCCTTACCAAGGAAGCGATCTAACCTGGCTGAGCTACTGGGGCATTGCTAACGGTGTGCCAACTGGAAGCGGAGATAAACTTTTCTCATCGCTCGACTCACGGAGTCTCGGTTCACTTGAACAGACTGTGTAGGTGGATTTGATGTTTGCCCATGGCTCGACTCATGAACACATACTGGGGATGTTGTTGAAATGACGTTGAGCGTGAACAAGAAGGCCCTTGAGATTGTGAAGGATATTATTAATGGACAAGAGGACCTTGGATGTTCAGTGAGTGAGCTCGACAACGGAACAACTCTGATTGATGCAGGCATAGATTCCCCCGGGAGTGTCGAGGCTGGTAGGCTCATTGGCGAAACATGCCTGGGAGGCTTAGGCACGGTCAGAGTTACTGAAACACATATCGGAGACCTCACGCTCCCTGCTGTTATTGTCAACACAGATAATCCCAAGATTGCCACAATGGGCTCACAGTACGCGGGATGGACCATTAAGGTTGACAAGTACTATGCAATGGGGTCAGGACCAGCAAGAGCTCTCGCTGTAACAGAAAAGCTATATGATGAGCTGGAATATCGTGACAAGGCAAAGCGTGGAGTAATAGTGCTCGAAACCAGAACCCCTCCTCCCGAAAATGTCACGGAGTTCATAGCAGGCAAATGTGGTATCTCTCCTGCGGACCTATTCTGCATCGTGGTTCCAACTGCTAGCGTAGCAGGTTCTGTACAGATATCATCGCGGATTGTTGAAGTGGGAATACACAAGCTTCACGAGTTGGCCTATGATCTTAACAAAATCAAGACTGCACACGGAGTAGCTCCCATAGCGCCGGTGGCCAAGAACGATAACAGAGCCATGGGTGCCACAAACGACTGCATACTGTATGGTGGAAAAACCTTCTACTTCGTGGAGCCAGATGATGATGACGACCTAGCGGATTTGATAGAAAGATCTCCTTCATCTGCATCCTCTCAATATGGGCAGCCCTTCTATGACCTCTTCAAGGGTTTCGGGTTCGATTTCTACAAGGTGGACCCACTACTCTTCAGTCCGGCTGAGATAACAATCAATGATATCAAGACAGGGAAGACGTACAAGGCGGGTAGCCTCAATCCTGAGGTCTTGAAACAATCATTTGGAATGTGAATGTGGAAGAGATGCATATGAGGGTGACAATCAAATTTCGAGGTCCTGTAGGCAAACGGATGCGAACGCCGATTTTCCAGGTAGAAGTAAGAAAGAATTCGACCCTCCGTAGTCTGCTTGAGGAGTTGCTGCAGAAGGAAGAAAATGTCAGTGAGATATGGAGCAGCCCTGAATCCATTGATAGTGAGGCGCTTGTTCTCTTGAATGAAGTTGACGTTGGACTTACTGGAGGGCTTGAAACAGAGTTGAGTAATGGGGACGAGATAATCGTCCTACCATTGGTTCACGGGGGTTAGATTAAGTCAGCACCGGCTCGGATTGCCTGCAGATTCAGATCAAGAGTTTTCTCGGGTACAACATCCGCAACTGCCTTCTCCAGAACCTCCAAATCAAAGATACCTGATTTCTTCACTAACGCGCCCAGCATCACCATATTCGAACTCAATCGAAGACCAAGATTATCTGCAATCTTCATGGCGGGTACTTTGACAACCTCGTAGGCGCCCTCGATATCATCGGCCCTGACCAGATCGGGGTCGACTATCAGAACTCCATCCTCTCTGGCATCCTTAAGGTACATCTCAAGGGCCTTTTGTGACATTAGAACCGAGTAATCGGCCTTACGCACCTTCGGATACCTAATTGATTCGTCGCTAACGATTACTTCGCTCTTCGCTGCAGTGCCCCTTGCTTCAGAACCATAGCTCTGGCTCTGAACCGCATTGAGTCCGCCGTACACGACAGCAGCGTTTCCTACAATAACACCTGCGAGTACTACTCCCATTCCGCCAGTCCCAGCGATGCGAATCTCCGTTCTCACCTGATTTCCCCCAAATGCCCAAACGTCTGCTCCAATGCTTCTGCGAATTCTAGTTCATGGCGGTCTGCGAACACGCCGAGATCCATGCCTTCATGAGTTGGAACTGTATGTTCTACTGCCTCGCCTTTCTTTCGGACTGGAAGCTTCTTGAACCACTTCATCATTTCCGTAGAGTCACCGGTTTTGGCTCTGCGTCCATATGCAGTGGGACATTGACTCACCATTTCTATGAATGTGAATCCTTTTCGTTCGAGTGCAGTCTTTATGGAACGAGCAGCTTGATTGGGATGGGCGGTCGTCCATCTTGCCACGTAGTTCGCCCCCGCAGCTGCCACCAAGCGCGAAAGATCAAAGGGACGTTCTGGATTGCCGTATGGCGTTGTGCTGGTCCTATCACCGTGGAATGTTGTCGGACCGACTTGCCCCCCAGTCATGCCATAGATGAAGTTGTTGCTGCAGATGACTGTTAGGCCAATGTTCCTGCGTGCCGCGTGAATGAGATGATTGCCTCCAATGGCAGCAAGGTCACCATCACCGCTTATTACGACAACCTCTAGCTCAGGACGAGCGAGCTTGAGACCGGTAGCAAAAGCAATTGCACGGCCATGAGTAGTGTGCAGCGTATCAGCACGAAAGTGGGGGGATGGAATCCACGCTCCACATCCGATACCGGACACAAATGCAAACTTGCTCAGGTCCTCATGTCCTAGGTCTCTTACCGCCTTAAGGAAGGAGTTCGTGGTTATCCCATTACCACAGCCGGGACAAAACACGGAAGGCAATGTTTCCTTACGAAGGTACTGTAATGCAAAGTGGGACAAGATGTTCACTCATGTCTTTTCTGATACGAGAAACTAATAACCCATTCTCTATGACCCCTCAATCTACTCCAGACTGAGGTTGAATAGTACTACTAGAGCTACGGTAGTGAATGCATCTGGCAGTATCGCGAATGGACCAAGTCCTGATGCATAGTATCCAAAGAGAATGTGAATAAGCGGGTTGGAAGTGAGGGCATAGAGTGCAAAGACAAGGATTACTACTATGAGACCTGATGTGAACTTAGATTGCACTTCCCTATAGATTCTAACATAGATGATGAATAGAGGCGCAATTAGTGCCAAATTGACAAAGGAAAGCATTGTCTTCAGAGTAACCATAAGCTGCATTTCTTCAGGTGGGGGCGGTAGTGGTGTGCTATCTGGAAGAGGAAGGAAGAATGCTGCCAGCAAGTAACCAACTAGAGCTGCGATTATCATCGCTACAAACATAGTAGCAAGCAAAGTGTTCTTTTTCATATTCATCTCTCCGATTCATTCTTCATTTAATGCTCTTTTCCCAATTTTCGCCCAAATTCTGTTGAACTCATCATAATCAGATTCCATTTCCCTAGAGAGGAAGAACATCCTACCATATCCATCCCCTTGAGTCACGATTACTCCATGCTTGAGAAGAATGTCAAGATGATGTCTAATTGTCTTGTAATCGAGTCCTAGGGTTATTGCAAGCTGGTTGGCATTGTCTGGTTTCTCGCTTAGAGTCATGATGATCCTGGCACGGTTGGCTCCGCCTCGTGTTCCAGCCAATAGCCACCAAAGAAGCCTATTCATCGACAACTCATCCCTCGACTAGACGTGTAATCAGAATTGTGTCGGTATATGAATTCTACTTGCCTGCTCATATGATGCTGTTTAGTTCGTAGAATTGGTAATAATTTGGGCCTAAATTCGGTCGAATGTTATATGCTATCATCCATCGTTCTATGTCAACCATATTGACTGGATATGCCCACATAGCATCCTGTATCCTGATAGAGGTAACAAATTTGATGGAATGGATTGCGGCCCAACTGGTGAGGTTCGGGATTTCCTTCGTTATTTGGTATGCTGGCGGCTTGCTGGTATCGAAGAAGGGAGTGAAAGTCAATTATACGAGAAAAATCAATCATTTCTCCCTCATGTTCATTCCTTTCTTTATGGATATGATTCACACATCCAGTGGGGATTCCAAGGGGACTGAGGATAATTTCCTCTTATCCGTCATGGGCCTCCTATCTGGTCTATTGTTCATGCTAATCTTCGTTAAGCCTATTCGCGGCCGAGTGGATGTAATCAACACTGCATTTCTAAGCGTAGATAGACCCGAAGATCGACCTTTCACGCTAATATGGCTTACAACTCAAACAGCTGCATCATTCTTAGTAGCAATACCTCTTAGTGGTTATCTAATGTCAATCAACAAGATGGAACTGATATTCATCATAATACTGATCAATGGATTCGGAGATGGATTGGCAGAACCAATTGGCATTCGTTTTGGCAAACACAAATACGAAACACGTGCATTGTTCACCAAGAGGAAATACACTCGCAGCCTTGAAGGGAGTGCTTGTGTCTTCATCACAGGATTGCTGGCGGTTATTCTATTCAGTTCATCCTTCAGCACGAATCAATTCATAGTAGCATTACTAGCAATCCCCATTCTCATGACTTTGGCTGAGGCAGTCTCCCCACATTCTTGGGATAACGCATTTCTATTTCTAGTGGGTGAAATTCTATTATTCCTCATATTGGAGGCTGTAATCTAATGGTTGAATCCTCTGAAACAGGGAGTTGCGGATGCTACGGCCGTATGGACAGTTTCAAAACCAGTGACCGGTAGCGAAGGCAATTGCACGGCCATGAGGTGTAGACAGAATAGACAGCAAGAAACTGGACTCCAACAGGATTATTGATATCACTTTCGGGCGATATACAACAACACACTCACCTTAAGGGCCAAATAGAAAGCAATTGAATCTAGGTGAAGCCATTTCAGCGTATTCATCAGTTTTGATGTGATTCGGTCACCGACTGGATTAATCCCACTCATCTTGTGATAGACATAGACATGAGTCAAATCATGGTGTTCTAGATCGTGTTTCTTCAAGAGGCTCTTGAGTCGGCCCCTTGTATACGGCCAATAATGAATATAGTCCCGCTTCTTCAATTTTCTGCTTACTGGATGCCAAGCTGACCGCGGAAGCCACGTGAGCAAGGGTATCAATGAATGAGGTTCAATCAATTGCCAACGATTCATTACGCTGATGTATATGATGCCCCCTGGGAGCAAGACACGTTTAATTTCTGATAGAACCACGTCCATATCATCGTATGAGATGTGTTCCAAGACGTCATTAAGAATCACTGTATCGAATCCTGATTCTTCAAAAGGGAACGTCTTCCCATCGTATAGAATGAACTTCACATCTGGGTAGCTCTTCAATGCCTTTTCAACAGCAATAGGGTTCACATCTATACCCGTCACGTCATAACCGCGGAGATGATAGTGATTAGCTATTGCTCCATATCCATGGCCAACGTCAAGTATCCTCTTTGGAGTATGTCCGAACTCTTGAAAACATCTGTCAATGTCAAATGTGCGTAATTCTCGAATTCCAGACTTGTCTTTGAAGGTGGCTGTTTCTTCTCCAGAGCTAGTCATGACGGACACCAGACTGATAGCAACGGCTGAATTCCATTATTGAATTAACACTTTTGGTGCCCTCTATTCTGACGCCTCCTGGATGTCTGAAGGCCTCCTCGTCATCCTCAACTCCTATTGAACGTTATTACCGAGCTTGTAATCTAATAGTCAAATCCGCTGAAACAGAAGACTTCGAATGCTCCGACTGTATGGGCAGTTTTAAAACCAGTGACCGGCCGCCCTCAGTATAGCAGTCTAGATCTGTAAGGTGATATTAGATGTCTGAAGTCGCAGCGTTAAGAGCGTTCAACCGCGAAGTTGCAGCGGTTATGGGCGCGACCGTTGATGTCGTGCTGAGCAATGGTAAGAAATACACAGGTACTCTGAAGGGGTTCGATCAGAATTCACTGAGCATAATCCTATCCAACGTTGTCGATCATGAGGATGAATCCAATACTCCAAAGATCTTCATCTATGGCAAAAGCATAGTGTCGTTCTCAGTTGCTGAGATTGAGGTGAGCCTCGAAGGCTTGGCCAAGCAGCTTGAGAAACAGTTTCCGCCCGGTGGCGTTCGCTATTATGCGGACACCGGCACGGTGCTAGTCATGAACAAGATCCGGATAACCTCAGAAGGAGTCGATGGAACAGGACCGCTCTACGAGCGTGTGAAGGAAATCGCAGATGGATGGCTTGAAGATCACGGTCTTGCATGATTGTACGATATGCACAAGATAATGCCAATGCGATATATCTTCAGCCAAGTCTAGTCCAAATAAGGTCCATATCTCTGCCGTCAGACATCTTCTACAGGCTCACGACGTCCTTCGAAAATCTTTCGGAGGCCCAACTCCTCGGCGTTCTTCTTTGTCAGTTCAGGTTTATCCTTGCGTGCGCGTCCTGCAAGTCGTTTCTCAAGGGGCTTAAGGCGTTCCTCCCAGGAAGGCTGACGTGAAAGCGATGGGACTTTGCCAACATCATGAGCTTTTGCACGGACCCCGCGCGGGTCGGGAATGGTTTCGTGTGCTGAAATGACTCCAAACTCTGCCAGGCGCCTAGTGGCGGTGGCTATTCCAGACTCCTCTTTCGAACGTGGCAACAGCTGTGGACTCTTGACTCCGGTGAGTATAAGCATAACGCGAAGCACTCCACTCAGTCGGGGATCTACCCTGGCGCCCCAGATGACATTTGCATTCGCACTCATCTTCTCAGAAACTAGCTCGCCGACATTGTTCGCCTCAGCAAGTGACATGTCAGGGCCGCCCGTTATGTGAATCAGAGCGCCTGTAGCTCCACTCCATTCAACCTCAAGCAATGGGCTTGTAAGTGCATTTCTTATTGCAGAATCGGCTCTATTCTCGCCTGTTGCTTCGCCAAGGCCAACTAATGCTACCCCCCCGTTGCAGATTATTGTGCGAACATCTGCATAGTCAAGATTGATCAGACTTGGCATTGTAATTGTTTCAGTTATGCCCTTGACCATCCCGGCCAAGACCTCATCAGCAACTCCGAATGCCTCCTCAAGTGGAAGGTCTGGGACTAATTCCATCAGCTTCTGATTATCGATAACGACTACCGTATCGGCGTTCTCTTGTAGTCTGGCCAATCCCGCATTTGCCTTGTTAATGCGCGTCCGCTCCAGCTTGAAGGGCATGGTGACAACACCAACGACTATCGCGTCGTTGTTCTTGGCAATCTCTGCGACTACAGGCGCACTTCCAGTACCTGTACCACCACCGAGACCTGCAGCTATGAAAACCAGGTCTGCATCACGAAGAAGTTCCGTGATTTGATGTGCTGATTCTTCCGCTGCTGCTTGGCCAACATGAGGATAACCACCTGCACCAAGACCACGGGTGATTCGCTCTCCAATCAGGAGTTTCCTGTGGGCGGTTGTGACTGCGAGGTGCTGCTTATCGGTGTTGATGGCCACACATTCTGCGCCCTGAATCCCAATAGTCATCAAGCGCTTGATTGTGTTGTTGCCGGCACCGCCGCACCCAACGACTACAATTCGAGCCTGCCCCATATCACGAGTCGTTGATGATGACCTCTCTCCGCGACTGTGATCCCGTGCAGATTCAATCCACGATTTCACTGTCCCATAGCCTCGCTTGTCTCTTTTCGGCCAATCGTGCCGTGCTCCCAGAGCTCGCGTTTCAGCAAATCACGTATCGCGATACGGATAGCTTCGGAGCGATTAGGATAGAGGTTCTTGTCAATCAGAGCCTGAAGATCCGATACATATCGTTCAGGGAGATGCACAGCAATCAAACGCATAGAAGGTCCTCTGGATTAAGGAGATATTCGCGAGATATGAATGTGGATATTACAAGAGCAGCATCGTGGATGGCCTAATACTGTTTCACCAGCAATGGCGAAAAGAAAGAGGAAGAGAGAGATCTTCAGTTCTACTTCTTTCTGCCAGTTCTTCTAGCAGCAATGTTCCCGACCTTCCGGCCAGGAGGTGCATGTCTGCTCACTGTGCTTGGTCTGCCGGGAGATTGATGAGAGCCACCACCATGCGGATGAGAGCAAGCGTTCATTGCCGCTCCTCGGACCACAGGCCATTTCCGGGCTTTTCCACGGACATGATGGAAGACCGCGCCAGCCTTCAGGAAAGGTTTCTCTGAGCGACCACCGCCTGCGACAATGCCAATAGTGGCCCTGCACCGCGGACTGAAGACCTTCTGACGGCCGCTTGGCAGACGTACCATTGCTTTTGACTTGTCGATGGAGATTATGGATGCAGCCAGACCTGATGAACGCACGTATTTGCCACCATCGCCCGGACTGCCCTCAATGTTGTAAATCGGGGTGCCCTCAGGAATGTATTCTAGCATCAGTGTATTGCCATTGGCAAGAGCGGCATTCTCACCGCATACGATTGTTTGACCTACTTGAACGCCTTCTGGGGCCATCATGTAATGAAGTTTAGACTCACCTTCATACTTGATTTTTACGAGAGGCGCACCTCTACCCGATTCGTGGAGCAAATCCATGATTTGACCCACGTAGGTCTTTTCAGGAGCCCACTTGGGGTGTTTCGCAGGCGCGATTTTCAGATGTCGTGGGGATCGCCACTGAGTGGTGCCTCTGCCCTTGCGCTGAACAAGAATTCGTCTACCCATTTTATGGCCTCCTTAGAATATCCCCAGTTGGGTTGCGACGTCGGCGGCACTGTACTCCGGTGCCAGTCGCACGAATGCTTTCTTTGTTCCATCAATCATAATTAGTGTGTTGACCTTCTCTACAACGACCTCGTAGAGAGATTCCACAGCCCACTTTATCGTATTCTTGTTAGCCTTACGGTCTACAAAGAAAACGAGCTTGTTGTGTGAGTCGACGGCTTCAAGAGATGCCTCAGTCACTACTGGTCGAATGATTACTTGATTTGGGTCTATCATCTCATATCACCTCACAGAAAAAGCTCCTCCGCACCTAAGCGATCGATTGCTGACTTGGTCCAGAGCACAAGGCGGCCAGGATGAGTTCCTGGAGCCAAAAGATCGGCATTCAGCCCATGTACCTCAACAACGTCCACACCAGGGAGGTTCCGTGCTGCCAAGCCAATCCCCGAATCCTGACCTACTACAATGAGGAAAGACTTCGGCGTCTTCATCTTGCGGCCCCGCATCTTGCCTTTTCCGGCTCGGATACCGCGGCCCTTTACTGCACGGGTGAGGTCTTCGCCCAATCCGAGAGCAGAAACAATTGACCGGAATTCCTTTGTAGTTTCCAATGACTCGAGCTTGTCACTGACAATTAGTGGAATTTCTGGCACGGAATCAATCTTATGACCTCTAGCACTAACAGTTTCGCGAACTGCGGTAGCAGCAATAGCTGACCGTATCGCGAGTCTGTTCTCCTTCATATTTATTCTCTCAATGAGAACCTTTCTGGCCTCAGGTGGATGGGCTACACGTCCGCCAACAGTTCCAGGCGCGAATCCTGCCTTATTGGCTGCACCGGTGCCGCTGCCCTTCACTCGAGGCATTCGTGACTTGCCATGTCCGGTCTGCCAGCTCTGAGCTGTATTCTTCTTCCCAGCCAACTCATCGACACCGTGTGGCTGCCGTCTGCGCGATTGAACAGCGAGCACGGCTCTCTTGATGATATCAGGCCGATAAGGTGTATCAAACTGTGACGGGAGTTTTACTTTCTCGCCGCCCTTTCCCTTCAACGAGTATATTTTTGCGCTTGCCATGACTTGTCATCCTCCTGCTACTGTTTCGACGCGGTGCTGATGTAGCTGACTTGCGTCACCATTCCCTTGTGTGATGGCTTGGGACGAATGGCAAATCGGAGCCGGACCGGTCTCTTCACCGTACCTGGCACTGAACCCCATAGTATGACATAGTCACCACGCACTACTCCGTAGTTCACGAAACCGCCAGAAGGTGTGATTTCTTCCCCTCGTTCACCGATTCTGAGAACTTCGTTGTTGAAGCTGGTGCGCGTGTGAAAACCTGTTTGTCCGGCCCGTGGAACACTGTACCGAATATTGCTGGGCGTCCAGGGACCGATGCAACCCACACCACGCTTCGTCTTTCGCGACTTATGCTGGAGTATTCTGATACCCCAACGCCGCACGGGACCCTGGAATCCATGACCCTTTGTCACAGCAACAGTATCAATCAAAGTTCCCTCGTTCAGGATATCAGCGACACGTACGTCGGCGCCAAGTATACCCTTTGCGTACTCGAAGGCATCCTGCACAGATGATGCTCCTACCTTGTATTCCATAATATCGGGCTTCTTCTTGGATACTCCCGCAAGTCTGGGTTGAGTATGAACCAGCATGCGAATCTCAACAAATGAGTCGAGCTTGGACTCAAACTCCGCCATCTTTGTTTTATGATCGTACTCCTTCGGCAAAGGCATTGCCTTTCGAAGGTCTTCAGAGAGATTGTCCGCCATTACCTCCACGTCCAGTTTCAGACCATAGGGGGTAGCAGAATAGCCACGCATTGAGAAGGGCTTAACTGGGGGGGTATCAATCACCGTGACTGGCATTATCTTCTCCTGACCTAAGTAGGGACTATCGGGATGTTCTATGGTGTAAACTGCATGAGTCATCCCAGCCTTGTAGCCAACAAAACCCAGCAATCGTGGTTCTTTGCCTTCCCACGAAGGCCAATTCTTGATCCTGGGCACAAACTTGGCGGCTCTGCCTCGAGGAAGAAAAGCGAGGCTTCCTCTTCTTGGCGCATGCTTCTTTCTGTGAGCCATATGTAATCACCTGTAGTTTTGCAGCTCAGTCTTCAACAATACAAAGAGCATCGTAACTTGTGGACTGTGCTATTCTTTCTACAACGCGCGCCAAACAAGAGTCTGTTTTTAAAACTTACCCACCGACCAAACCGCACAAGAAGCAGTCTACTGGGAGCTCTCAAAATCAGAATCCATGATGCTCTGCTGGCTTCGTGTTGACACTCTGCTCTCTGAGGTGCTGAACTCTATTGGAGATCATGGGGATTCCTCTCTCCAACGCAGTTTTGCTGTGGCTTATGATGTTCTCTCCAAAGGCAGGTTTCCATCTATTTTATTGATGGTAGCCAGGCTTTGCAACCAGATTACCGACTGTGTTGTTGAGAAGTGTGAGACTAGTCAGTATTGCTTCCTCAAGCCTTACGGTTTCAGTGCCTTGTTGAGGTACTGTGTTGACCCAGAAATCAATAAGCTCCTTGAGAGAGCCCTTCTCCTTACTCAACAGCTCACTTACCCCACGGCGGGGGCCACCAAAGACTGCCAACAGGGACTTGGTCCCGGCAACCGTGGACTTGATCGCGCCCTCAAGTTTGCTGTAGGGAGGTGCGTGTCGAGAGAGAGCAATACGAGTTACACCTGCGGAGTCTTCGAGAAGCGTAACCAGACTGCCCACCTTTTCGGCCTCAAATCCATAGTACTCTTCGATGTCTTCTCTCTCCACTGCCTCTAGGCGGAGTCGAGAAGTGGTTTCAGCAATTTGGAACAATGCGGGTCTTTTCCCTTGCAGGCGGTGTGGATAGTCAACAAGTTCCTTCAGACCCAAGTCAATCTTCCCGGGCTTTGCTTGGGCCCCCCAACGTACGTCTCCGATCGATAGATCCGAATAGTCAGTTGACAAGGGATGACTACGAGTTCGCAGCGGGGGAAGTAGTCCGGCAAACTTGAGTGCAGGAGAGTGGGGAAACACTCGTCGACGCAAGTATTGAGGGGTATCCATGAATTGCAATATTTTCAAGAGTAGTGCTGAGTCATGTTCTTGGTTTGTCGGTAGCATGCCAGTTACGTAGACGAATACACACTCCACGCGGAAAATGGCGAACGCCCGCCCCATACGTCCAATTCTGATTGTTTTCTCTCTGAGATCAGAACAGTCACAAAGTGCTGTATCCGGAATCGCTACATCGAGTCCCAATGATATGCCTCCTAGAGATCAAGTGTGAACCATAGAGCTGTCCTCTCTGGAGAACGGTCAATCCTCATATCGGCATATGTCATAGCCTTTACCTCAGTTCGAGTGTCATGGCGCTGCAGGTCGATTTGCTCACCAAACGCGCTTCCTTTGAGGTGATATCCAGCAGAAACCTCTGATATTTCATGCACCTTGAAACGCGAGTAGAACTGAGAATTAATGTCTATGAGAGATATGAGTCGACCAACCCATTCAACCAAGAGTTCCTTCATGTCGATTCCCTCAACGGAAATTTCGACTACTTCATTCGGTCTAACAGTTGTGGTGTCAAGAATCACCTCGAAGGAAGCAAGTGCAGCTTGCTCGAATGCCTCCTCAAACGTTGGTGCCCAACACTCTATGGTGATATCTGCTGTGTGCTCATGAAAATTGAAGCCGCGCTCCAAATCTGCACCACTCCTTCTGCTCGTGTGACTGCATGAAGCTTAAAAGGGGTTCCTAATGGAAGAGGGCTGCCTGAGTCATTTTAGTATTCAGATAAATGAGCCGAGGTAGCCAAGCCCGGATTAAGGCGCTGGTCTTGAAAACTGGCATCTTCGGATGCATAGACCTCAAGTCAACCAGTGTGTTCGCACTCATGAGTTCAAATCTCATCCTCGGCGCCATTTTCTATTTTCCTTTATGGGCTATTTGAATGAGAATAAAGGCAGTTAGAATACACTATCTGGTTAGATAGCCAATGACAGAAGAGAATGACTCAGCTCCAGGGGTAGGGTGTGGTGAAATAGTTCCCCCTTTACTACAGAAAACTAGTCAGGCATCTCAGATTCTAAGACGTAGTAGTGGGATACCCTTTTTTGTGCCACAAATCAAAGCCCCCTGTTAAGCTCTTAACATCTTTAAAGCCTGCTTCGGCCATAATTTCAACAGCAATCAAAGACATTCCACCTCCCGGACAAATAGTTACTATCTCCTCGTCTTTAGATGAGTGAAGATCCTCCAAATTAGATGCTAATTCCATAATGGGGATTGACTTAGTATTTGGAATATGTCCATCATCTCCATTAAATTCCTTCGCTCCTCGAACATCAATTAATAACGGAGGCAGATTAGAATTTATGCGATCAAATAACTGATCAACAGTCATTTCAGATACGGCTGGCAGAAACCACATTCTTTTTCTGACTCTATACAAGAATAGCCTCATGAATTTAAAGAACATCTTCGCTTTCATTTTACCTTCATTTTCCTTTTTTTCCAATTTTGTTCGACATGCATTACAAATCACAATAGTGTGTGTAAGACTAGGAAGTAGTGGTGGGATACCCGTCTTTTACCCACAAATCAAAGCCCCCATGTAAGCTCTTAACATCTTTAAAACCTGCTTCGGCCAAAATATCAACAGCAACCAAAGACATTCCACCTCCCGGACAAATAGTTATTATTTCCTTTTCTTTAGATGAGTGAAGAGCCTCTAAATTGGATGATAATCCCCCAATGGGGATTGACTTAGCATTTGGAATATGTCCATCAGCTCCATTAAATTCTGGAGCAGATCGAATGTCAATTATTAACGGAGGAAGATTAGAATTCATGCGCTCAAGTAAATGATCAACAGTAATTTCAGACGATTCAGATCTGTGTAACAGTAATCTCACCAACATTTTAACACTGTGTTTCGGAAATTTTAGCATGTTTTTGAGATAATAATTCATTACTAATACACCCTAATAGTCTAATATGATTAATTACAAATATGTTTAGATCTCTTACTGGCATTGAATTTCTATGGAATTCCATGTCTGTCTTTATGTCAAGATTAAGTATCTTTTGTCCATTTGGAATTATTGTTTTCTGAGATTCATGATTTTCTATAACTAGGAATCTCTTTACATCAAGATGTCTGCATGGTCCTAGGAGCATAGGTTGGAATATTTGAGCCATGGAACCTCCGGACATGACAGGGTTTCATTGTCTTATTCACCCGATAATCATATCCTCGATTTTCACTTATGACCAACTCAAAAACAAGCCAATCAATTAAAAAAGAAAAGAAGACCATTGCGAATTCATAGGGCTTTCAACAATATTGTGTGAATGAAATGGCAAATGTTGACAAAACATTAGATGCTCGTGGATTAGCCTGTCCACAGCCCATATTAAAAAGTAGGAAATCTATCAAATCGCTTAGAATTAATCAGGTTCTAGAAATCATTACCAGTGATCCTGGAAGTGTGAGTGACATTCCTACTTGGGCTCGTGCCACGGGTCAGGAACTCCTCTCTTCTGAAGAACGTGGACCAGGAGAATTCCATTTCCTTGTTAAGAGATTAAAATGATGGTTGTGAACCGCCAAAAAAGTGAGGTCGAAGAAAGATATCATGCATCTCATCCTCGGCGCCATTACTTCTTCTGCAAGTTCTTGCTAAGATACGGACCAGTATCTGTGAAACCAAGAGTACGGTAATATGGCTTTACGCCAATGCCGCTATTGACTAGGATTCTATCGGCTTCGAATTCGTCTTGTCCAATCTGCTCTGCAGTGGCAATCAGCTTCTCCCCCAACCCTTGATGTTGCCAAGCGTTAGAATCTCTTTTCCCGATGTTCACTACGGGTCCATAGACTCGCAGTTCTCGAATCATAACACAATTCCCACCCCTAACCTCAGGTCTATGTGCGTCTTCGCTGGGTTTCCTGAGCCTGAGAAAGGCGAATATCACATCAGAATCAGGTTCCTCAAAAGAGAGGAAAGACTCAACACCTCCAGACGCATTGTAATCCCTCCGCACAAGTCGAATGGAATTAGAATCAATGTGCTCATCGTTCCTCATCTGGAAGTGGCCAATCTCTCTGAATCTTATCGTTGGATTCCTCAAATTCAAGGATTTCATTCTTTGATTCACTAATTCCCGAAGATTACCTACATCTAGTCCGGCTTCAATCTGATGAAGTGGAATGTCACGCTGCATCCGCTGAATTCGAACATACTCGGGCATTCCACTCACTGCCTCAGCAATCAGAGAAACCGTCTTTTCGGTGGTATAAGGCCTGTAGTCGCCATTGATCCACCATTCGTGCAGTTTTGTGTTCTTTGTGACGATTGTGGGGTAAATCTTCAGCATATCTGGACAGAAATGTGAGTCTTTGAAGAGTGTTTCAAACATCACAAGGTCATCTTCGGGAGAGCTTGTGGGCAGTCCTGGCATCATGTGATAAGCAACTTTCAGCCCACTGTCGCGAAGCAACTTGGTTGCCTGTATCGTGGCCTCAACGTCATGACCGCGCTCTACAACCTCCAAAACATCATCGGAGAGCGTTTGCACTCCGATTTCAACCCTTGTTGCGCCCATTTCCAGCATATCGTCAAGACTCGCCTTAGTTACCCAGTCGGGGCGTGTTTCAAAGGTCATGCCCACGTTGCGAACTTCTGAAGACTCGTTCAACACCTTCGCTTCACCCAAGTTCTTACTCCGTATGCCATTCATTGCATCGAGGCATCCCTTGACGAAGAATTCACGATATTCTGAGGGTTTAGAGCACCAGTCACCACCCATCACTATTAGCTCTACTTTCTCAATTGAGTGGCCAATTGTGCGTAACTGATTCAATCTGCTTTTGGCCTGCCGATAGGGATCAAACTCGTGCTGTAGACCCCTCATCGTCGCAGGTTCATGGCCTGTGTAGCTCTGTGGAACGCCGGCCTCAGGACCGCCTGGACAGTATGCGCATTTGCCGTGCGGGCAGGCATATGGCTCAGTCATTGTGGCCACGACAGCCACACCAGAAACTGTGCGCACGGGTCGTTTCTGGAGAAATGGCCTCAGGACCTCGATTTCCTCAGGAATTGTTGCCTGAAGTATATCTGCATTTGATGGGACTCTTGCACGCTTGTGCTTGCGGCATATTTTGTTCTTGATACGATTAATTACACGGCGGTCTAGGGGATGATCAGAGCTGAGAAGTGCTTCAATAATCTCCCTGTGAAGCACATAGTCATCGTCATGAATAGGCATGGCGTACAGTTAATCACCGATTCGTGATAATGATGTTGTGGTTAGGATGCACCCATTGGATAGCTTTTTATGAGCACTTTGTGGGTTCAACTATGGCACCGAAATGAGGTAATACAAATGCCTGGTTCACACGGATCTCTAACAAAGGCGGGCAAAGTCCGAGAGTCGACCCCGAAGGTAAAGGGTCGTGAGCGTCATACCCCAATTCCACGCATACGCCACAAGAGGAACTACATCAAGCGCGTCGTTAAAGGCCAAGTTATCGGGGTCCGCAAGTAAGAGATAGCGCATCCTTCTTGAGTGGCATCTTCGACTCTGCTAGAATCGTATTCTTGCTCCAGTGGAGTCACGATAGTATTTTCCGAATTCTTCTATGGCATCCAGTCTGTCTCCAGTGAACACGGGACCTTCCACGCAGACCAGATCACCAGTTGGGTCTAGAGCACATGTGCCGCATATTCCGCACCCACACTTCATGAATCGCTCCAAGGAGGCTTGAATGGTGGTACCCCTTTCTTTGGCAAACATATGGAGTTTAGCCATCATCGGTTCGGGTCCGCATGTGTAAATGGCGTCGTGGTTTGCATTCTGGAATATCTCAAGAGCAGCATCTGTCGCAAGGCCCTTGAAACCTGCTGAGCCATCATCGGTGGCCACTTGGACATCAAAGCCATCACCTACCAGTTCATCAACGTATAGGAGTTCCTTCTTGGTCTTAGCTGCCACGAGTGCAGTCACAGCAACCCCATGCTCACGCAACTGATACGCCAGCGGTCTCAGAGGCGCCATTCCTATTCCCCCACCTATTACTAGAGCCCGCTCACATTCAAGGGAAAACCCAGAACCAAATGGGCCCCTAACCCCAAACCTCTGACCTGTGGAGAGAGCTGAGAACACACTGGTCGCTTCGCCGACCGAAAGCACTGTCACACCGACTTCTGGAGGATTCCATAGCGATATGCTCATTGGAATCTCATCGATTCCTGGAATCCAACACATGAGAAACTGTCCGGGCTTGAATGGATGGTTGGCCTCAGGTAGCTCAAAGACTAGAGTACGTGCGTTCCTGTTCTCACTGATCGTCCTAGAGACTTGGACTGTCGTGGGGGTTCCCATCAGTTTCTCGATATCCATTACTACGACCTCGTAGCCGCCCCGACAATCTCGGAAATTTTTGAGATACCCTCATCATGAAGATACTTCGCAACACCCTGCTTGATGTGATGGAAAACGTCGATACCGTCGAGTACAGCTGTACCCACTTGGATTGCGCTTGCACCGGCTAAATGCATCTCAACTGCATCCTCCCATGATGTGACACCACCAACTCCAATTATTGGTATTGAGAGCTCTCTGTAGAGGTCATATACGCATCTCACTGCAATCGGGAATACCGGTGGTCCGGAGAGCCCGCCCACCTTGTTGCCAAGCACCGGGCGCTTCTGATAGATATCTATCTTCATTCCGCGCACAGTGTTGATAGCAACCACGGCATCCGCTCCTGCGCGTTCTGCAGCCGCTGCTACAGAAACAACATCGGAGGCATTTGGAGTGATTTTGGCAAAGACTGGACGATCAACTACATCCTTTACAGACTTGACGTATCTGAATGTTAAGTCAGGATCGTGGGCTATCTGTCCAATCTCAGCATGAGGACACGACAGATTAAGCTCGAAGGCATCTGGTTTCAGTTCGAGCCCTTTCATGGCAACTTCGGTGATTTCGTCTATAGTGCTACCAAAGATGCTCAATACAACAGGGATCCCGGAGTCTCTCAGGGTTGAAATCTCGTCCCTGAACCCCTCAATCCCAGGGTTTGTCAATCCCACCGCATTGAGAAGCCCGCCATGCGATGTGGCCAAGATTGGGCCGGGATGTCCCCTTCTTGGACTGGGACCAATAGACTTCGTAACAATCGCGTCTGCACCTGAAACGCCAACGCGCTTCATGATTGCGCCTGTGACGCCCAGAATCCCGGAAGCCAACCAATAGCCTTGTATCTTCAAGCGGTCACCTGGTGACATAATGTTCTGTGTTATGTAATAAGCTCAATGGCAGTCATTCAGGAGCTCTGCAGATGCAGCGTCACACTTATCCGAGTAATGCGTGGAGAGTCATCCTCAGAGATGATTAATGGTGACAGTCTATCTCACTCTCACATCTTTCGGGATCTTCGTGCTAGACTCAGAGAGCAAAGTCGTTGTTGAACAGCTTGCTTACCCCGACGCTGAGCTCGCCTCATCGAACATCATGGCAGTCAATGACGGAAGCTCACCAAATTCTTTGAAAGCAGTCTTGAAGAGTTTAGAAGAACTCAAAATCGACGAGATTGTTGTTGATGGGTTAACGCTGTCACGAGCGCTTTCACAAGCAACGAAGATTCCGGTGAGAGTGGACGAGAAGCCCGATGTAGTGACCGGATTCAGAAACGGTGAGAATACGTACCTTGTTGAGAGTGGAAAGGTCGGCTCCGCAGAAGAGGTTTCTGCTTTCAGACGAGATGTGGCACTGACCGTAGCAAGAACCACAGTGGTTGAGGCGAGCGAAGAGAAGGATATCCTCGTGAAACATGCAGTGGACACCATTGGCGAGATTGACAAGTCAGTCAATGTGCTCACAATGCGGCTTCGGGAAATATACTCACTCCATCATCCGTCGCTCAGCAGGTTGGTTGAAGACAACAAGCAGTTCGTCCAAACTGTGAGTAACTGTGGTGGAAGGTCACGTATCAATAAGGAGGATCTTGCAGCCTCAGGTTTGTCGGACGCGCTGGTCACGTCGATTATGGAGAATCTGGATGATGACACAGGCGCTGAGTTTCAGGATGCAGACATTGCCATCCTCCGGAAATTGGCAGAGAGAATTGTAACCCTACATGAAATGAGGCATGAGCTGGAGGAGTATGTATCGGGTCTCATGGACACTCTTGCACCGAATGTCACTGCACTCGTCGGCCCTCTTGTTGGAGCTCGACTCATCAGTCTTGCAGGCTCGCTCATGGATTTGGCACGCAAACCATCGAGTGCCGTACAAATCTTTGGCGCCGAGAAGGCACTCTTCCGAAGTCTGAAAACCGGGGCTAGTCCCCCGAAACATGGCGTGATTTTCCAAGTGGCGGATATACATACTGCGCCATACTGGCAGAGAGGAAAGATTGCTAGAGCACTGGCAGGTAAGTTATCTATTGCAGCACGCATTGATGCATATTCTGAGAGAAATGTTGGTGAAGACCTTAGGGCTCAATTCAATAAAAGAGTTGAAGAGATTCAACGATTGTATCCGGAAGCCCCTCCACCCAAGCCACCTATGAAGCCTGACAGACGCCCACAGAGGAAACGGGGAGGAAGGGATTACAAACCCGGAAAGCGAAGAAAGTGGGGAAATTAGGTGATAGCGAAGATTGAGAAGCACCGGTTACCTGGGGTCTTCACAATCAAGACTGGAGAGAGGTCATCGCTCGCCACGCGCTCGTTGGTTCCGGGTGCAAGTGTTTACGGTGAGAAGCTGATTGAAGTAGAAGATGGTGAATTTCGACTCTGGATGCCAAGACGATCAAAGCTGGCAGCATCCATTCTGAAGGGCCTAAAGGAGATGCCAATACAACCGGGTTCCAGAGTGCTCTACCTAGGAGCCGCCTCGGGAACCACAGTGAGTCATGTTTCTGATATTGTGGGACCGCGTGGCATCATCTACGCTGTGGAGTTCTCACCACGAATTGCAAGAAAACTGCTCAAGCTGAGCGAAACTAGGACCAACGTGTTCCCAATCGTTAGCGATGCCAGACACCCAACCAGATATTCGCCTCTAGTGGCAGGCCCTATTGATGTCGTCTACCAAGATGTCGCTCAGACGGATCAAGCGAGAATTCTCTTTGAGAATCTTAGTGCCTTTTGTTCGGATGGAGCATGGGGTATGATTGCTATCAAGGCGCGCAGCATTGATTCAACATCTGATGTTAGGATAGTCTACAACAAGGAGATATCCACACTCGACAACTACGGTCTTGAGATTGTGGAAATGGTGAATCTTGAACCGCTGGAGAAGGATCACATGATGGTAGTTGTACGAGTTACAGCATGATGGAGGTCATTAAGTGGGTTCGATCGTCGATAAACTGCTGGAACGTGATATAGACTCCATCAATGATGATTTGCCCGAAGGGAGAGTTTCTCTCAAAGAGTTGATCGCTGCAGAATCGCCCCAATATGTGACGCGCAATGGCGAGACCTCGGCCTTTCACATAGAGGAAATCGCGAAACTCGGAGAGATTGTTCCGCAGAAGTTCCATAGTGAGATATGGTTGCCAATAGTGATTCTAAGACGCATCGACTATGGGCTAGGAATACACACCGTGGCAGGTAACAAAGTGGAGTTGTTTCTCATTCAGCAACTTATCGTAGGAGATGTTGACCTAGATTGGGATAAACTCTCGGAATGGAAAATGAATGACAGACTGGCAAGACCTCAGGTGCAAGTACTATGTCGTAAATCGCCATCCGCCACTTGCATAGGATTCACAATGGCTGCTGAAACGAATCGCGGAAAGCCAGAGTGAGCGGTTCATGCCCTTGCATGTACATGCAGGAATCCTGAAAAGGTTACATTCGTAAGTTGAATGAGAGACGTTTGCTTTGACCAAGGCTAGAACCAAGCTCATTTGCGATGTGACTACTCAGTTAGAGGAGGCTGGGTTTAGACCGTCATCACAGTGTGATGTGCGTCCGAGTTGCTTTGACTTGGTAGCGCGTAGGGAAGACCAACTCATACTTGTAAAGGTCCTGGCCAACATCGACTCCTTGACAAACGAGGACGCAATTGCGCTTCAGCTTGTTGCTCATTTCTTCAACGCTACTCCGCTTATAATAGGAATAAGAACTCGGAGAGCTGCGCTCAGCTCTGGCGTGGTGTACAAGAGATATGGAGTTTCCACCATCGCACCGAATAGTCTGCATAGCATAATTGCAGAAAGAAAAATGCCTCGCGAGTTCATCCAGCGGGGTGGACGGTTTGTGGCAATCGATGGTGCTAAGCTCAGAGAAGTGCGGCTCTCCCAGAGCATGACCAAAGAGGAACTAGCTGAATGTGTCGAAGTTTCAGCCCGAGCTATTTTGGCATATGAGAAGGATGAGATGGATATCAGCACTAACGTTGCTGATCGCTTAGAGAAAGTGCTTGAAACTGATCTTGTGATACCCATTGATGTCTTTAGTGAGCCCTTGACACGAGAACATCTCACCGAGCCAGGAAAACCAATGCAAATACCCAATCTTGAGATAAAGGTGAATGAATTCTTCGACCGATTAGGTATGAGAGTGCTTTGGACTGATCGTGCTCCGTTCAACGTGGCAGCAAAGGAGGAAGGGCCTCCGCTGATGTCCGGAGTTGGCTCACTAAAGAGCGTGGGACTGCAGAAACGCGTTGGGATTCTGAAGAGCGTTTCCAGCGTCACGGAGTCTGATGCACTCATCATTGTGGAAGAAGGTCATGCGCAAGAGAGCATGTCAGATCTGCCAGTAATTAGACAACATGAACTTGATGCCATTGAAAAGCCACGTGATCTCAAGAAGATACTAGATGAGAGATCAAGCACATAGATTGAGGTTAGTCAAGCCTCAACTGCTTGGTTCTTAATTCATCTCGTATTCTGTTGACGGATTCCCAGCTGTGCCGGACTATGTTTGGCAGTTCTCCTTTATCGGACAGTAAGCCACGGACGAACTTGATAGTCTTTGGATCTGATGGATAGCCAGAGCCGAAATCTCCAAACTCCTCATGAAGAACCTTGATAGCTTTGTCACGCTCTACCTTAGCCACGATAGAAGCTGCAGAAACAACAGGGTACTTCGAATCGGCTTTGTGTTCCGACACGACTTTGCACCCCAACGTCGACAGACCGCTTCGCTCGGAAACCGCAATTCCGAACCTTTGCGCGTTTACGTCTGCGGCATCCAAATACAGCAAGGAGGGTTTCAGAGCTTTGGCTATAGAAACAAACGCACGGATTTCAATCTCATTCAGATTCACTTTTTGTCCTCTCAGCCTGTCGATTTCAGACGCTGATATGGACCGCAATTCAATCTTGCTGGCAAGCCGCTTGATTGATTCCAATAGCTGCGTTCGGCGCCTTGGAGTCAACATCTTGGAGTCCTTCACTCTCAGACCATTCAAATCGTGAACCGTTTCTTGGTCGAAAAGCGCCCCACAAACGACAAGAGGGCCGACTAATGGACCGCGGCCAGCCTCATCAATCCCGGCAACGCCGCGGAGTTCACTATCGCTGGGGCTCATAGCAATACAAGAATGACTTTCGCTTATTATCGAATCTGTCTGCACGGCTATCGTCGGCGAAAGGTTAAGAGATGGTGGGGACGCCGAGATTCGAACTCGGGATCGACGAGTGACTCTTCATTATGACCCCTTAGTTTCATAAGATCTGGAGCCCGTCGCCATACCGTTCTAGACGCATATGGACACGCCATATCGTTGGCTAGGCCACGTCCCCAATGCCGCAACGGTTGTGTGAGCAAACGTGGAGGCTGATAAGAAGCTTTCGCCTTTACAGGCTCTGCTGCGAAACTCATCGACTAGCAACTCATCGTATGAGTCCTTGTTTGAGATAGATATGGGGAAGAGGAGTGCCCATAGGTTCGAGTCGATTGATTTCGTGGAGGATCGTTGGTCTGAAGACTAGTAGCTCGGAGTGTAGGCATGCCTTGCCCTATATTGACCATTCCGCAGCTGGGACATGGCACTTCATCGCCCGCTCTGAACTCTCTCCCGAGGGCATTTTCACAGAACATGCACCTTGCGAGGGTCGACCGGCTCGGCCGCTAAGTATGTAAACACGGTCACACTTAATCATTCAATAGAAGTGTGATTGTGAGTGCCCATGAGAAGGACTCAACAGCGTTCCACGCCCACAGATTGGCTGAGTTTGGCAGTCCGGTTGTTAGAGATAGGTTCCCACTCCAACCACTTGCATAGTCTGGTCCATACGATGTGTAACCAATTTCGAAGGAGCTAGTACGTTGCTTGGCGATATACCAGGTCTTCATGAATGGCGGCTCTGGATCCTCATCTTGGTATAACGAATCAATCAGTGACCAGTCACCGATGGGAAGCAAAGTCAAGGAGATCAGTGACACCAATGCTTCATCATATCGTTCAGATAGTTCTGTTCCATTCTCGAAATTGACTTCAGTCTTGGTCTGGACAATTACGTCGGTAGCGAATGAGTTAGCATCTGTGAAGCCGGGAAGGTCTGGGAGGCATGATACTGTCGTGATGATTCTTGTGTTGTTTAGGGGTGCGAATGATAGAGGACACTCAACGCTGTCATTACTGATACCCGTCATGTTGAAGCCACTGACGTTGACCACGTACACATATTGGACCCCTTCGCTCACCCCCCATCGCAATCGAGAAGAGCCTACCTTAGAGCCAAACTCGAGTATGTAGACTGCAAATACCATTGCCATTACGAGTAAGCTAATCAGGAGTACGGCTAATCCACGTTTTCGTCCAGTCATGGTATTCGTGTCCCTTGCTAGTTAGCTACCCAGAATCTGCAAAATTGTAGTAGAAGCAAAAATCAATCGCAATACTATTAAAACTTCATTCATAATTGCTAGATTGATTCGCTTGTGGTATTGGGATTGTTCTATTGATATCCTTCATCAACCGCTATTCGAGAACACTCAGAATGATCTCTGTTATAGTTTTGATAGTGTTTTGCACGCCCCTGTCCAGCATTGCCGTTAATAACCAAGAGATACAGTCACCCTCACCTGTTGATGCAGCAGGATTCTGGATTAAGCCATACTCGTTCAAATCTCTGCAATATAGCTGCAGATGGGGTGATGTGTTATACGGTGGTGTTATGGTTGAATCTGATGATACGATTGACCTATACATCTGTGATTCGGAGAACTATGAATTATGGTCAAATAGTGAGGTCGCATCATTTGTGCTGTCTATTGAGAATATCAACAATTACACCTGGTCAGTTGACGTACCAGTAAATTCGACATGGTATCTTCTTCATCGCAATGATGGACCTGAAGAAATCAGGGTATTCAGCTCTTACCGGTGCACGACAAGAGTGAAACTTGCGATAGTGTCCACTATCTACGTCAGTCAAGTATGTATTGGTTTAGTCATAATAGGGATTTTCCTGAATCGTGCTTTTCGGAAGAAGGCTGTAAAATCTACACTCGACTCAGGTCAACTCTCAATAGAGTCTAGATTCACTTTAGAAATTCTGGATAGAATAGGATCGGGCATTCTCCTTGCTCAAGCTCTAATTATGGTAATTATGAGCATTTTAGTGATACAACCTCTCTATCCACCCGATAACGGTGTTGAAGCATTAGGCATTGCTGCAGTAATTCTAACTTTCATCCCAATGGCAATGATTCCATTATTGTGTGCAGTTTCGATATCATCGAACAGAAACTTCCATTATCCATTGTTGATACTTTGGACGCCTCTCGCTTTATTCTATGGAAACATTTTCACGGGTACTTGGTTAACCGCTCCAAACAACGATAATCTAGTTGTTGGGCTCACCTTCTTGGTGCCTATTTGGTTGACTCTCGCATATATTGTTATTCGATATGATAAGAGGAAAACCAATTATTCCATTGAGAATCAGTAAAGCCGGGCAGGATATGGTGGACTCATACCAACGCATTGCATCCCGGCGAAAAATGCGAGATGTATGATGTGTTACCAGTTGTTGGACAAGAAGAAATCGATTTTATCAAGAGATTTGGTAAACCAGAAGCGGAGAGTTGGAGGCTTGCAATGGGCAAATTAGGCAAGCAGAAAAGGTCGATGTCGTCTGAGGTTGCACAAATAGCAGAGAGATTGCATGATATCGTATTCCAGAATCCAAACAGATTGATTATGAGTGAGAAGCATATAGTTGAAAATCTTGGAATAAAAGTAAGGTGTGTGCCCGCCTCAGTATTTTATCATGGAAAAACGGGTAGGGTTTCTGTTGCATGGGTGATCCATACAGCTAGTGCTGATGAAGCTATGAAGTTGGCAATGATAGCCCCACCAAACGATGCGAAGAAGAGGGGAATATTGAAAGATTGGTTGAGGAGTATCCCGGAAGATGCAAAGAGAGTACAGGCTGAGCTTGTTCGTAGCGGCGTCGAAGCAGAGAAGTGGTGGATTGGCTAATGATCGAATCTTGGTTCCAGAGTAACCTTTAAAACGAAATACTGGTGAAACGATGGTGATGCCGGTCATAGATGCGGGGGTTCACCTGATCTCGTTCCGATCTCAGAAGTTAAGCCCCGTCGTCGTCAAGGGAAATGTGCGGTGCGCGAGCCCGTGACAAGCCCTTGAGCTGGCACATTTTTCCCTTTTCTGATTAATTCAATAACTCCTTCATCCACAGTCCGATGTTGTCAAGGGAAAAATTCGACTGGTCCGGCACAACATACCGGTTTCTTGCATCGTACACAAGGATTAAAGGACAACTCTTGGTCTGACCGGGCATGCAAACCGGTCTGGAAGGCGGCGATTATAGCTGGGTACTCAACCTCGCATTCTTTGCCTTCATCATTACAATGACCCTTTATGGGCAGAAAATACAGATGTGGCAATGGCTCAAGCAGATAGAAGCCGGTCTGATAGAGCTAAAGCGCATGGCAATCGAGTCTAGGCAATCTGCCATTGACACATTCAAAGAGCATGGCACAGAAGAGGAGGAAGTTGCCAAGGAAATCGACCGGTGGCTGGACTATTTCACAATCATGCCAGTAGATTTGGACCCAGCCGGAATCTTGAAGCGTCTAGACCACCTTCTTGATGAGCGCAGAAACCGCTTCCAAGAGTTCGTCACTGATCTAACTCCGGATGCCAGTAACAGTGAAAGAATGAATCTCGAGAACACTCTGGAAGTGACCCAGGTACTAAGCCTAATCTTCCGGATTGTGCGTCACTTCTACCTGCTTGGCAAGAAGACTGGCAGTACAATCATGGTAATGCAGGTTCAGATGATAATGCCGGAGCTACTGCGTCTTGCCAAAGCATACTCCGACGCAATGGAAGCATTCTCTCAAGGGAAGCCAATTGGGGACGGCATTGGTCCACTAGTCGTAACCAAGCTGGCGAGGGAGTATGATGCAACTCCTGAGACCTATGTTCACGAGATCAGCAAAGAGGTGGGCTACTACCCCATTGAAGTTAAGGAGCGCACCGTCTATGCTATGAGAGCTACTGGTCCCGGCGGAACAGTGGGCAAACCCGGCTTTGCAGTGAAGAAGATTGTTGAAGATAACAAGGGAAAGATAGCTCGAATAATCACAGTGGACGCGGCACTCAAGCTTGAGGGCGAGGAGATGGGTCGAGTTTCAGAGGGAACCGGAGCGGCAATCGGCGACCTAGGGCCGGAGAAACACGCAATTGAACAGGCTGCAACTGATCACGGAATTGGCATCGAAGCAATAGTGATCAAGGAAGATGAGGCTGCAGCTGTTGGAGTAATGGACAAGCGAGTACTTGATTCGCTTCCTGAGGTCATCGAACGAATCAAGATTGCGATTACGAAGAGGACCAAGCCAGGGGACAAGATTATCCTTGTAGGCATTGGGAATACAATTGGCATAGGTCTCTGAGGTGTTTACATGGGAGTTATTTCTAAGATACTTGGCCTGGTCTTGACAGCCAGCGGGGCTCTGATTCTGACCTACGGGATGGATCCCAATGTGGGAGACCTATCGTTTGTTCTATTCATCGTCGGTCTGGTAGTAATGTCATTGGGATTCAGCCTATTAACTGCAGGCAGAAAGAAGAAGGAAGTAAAAACATCACTTCCGACAGTCACTGAGATCAGGTGTAACGGGTGCGACTTCAAGGAGATACGTGACTACGAGAAAGGTGATTATATTCTCAAGCCCTTGGAGGCGAATTGCCCCAAGTGCAGTGGAAAGATGACTATAGAGGGCGTCTATGTGGTCAGAGAAGAGCCGGACCAGGACAGGTTCTAATCTGGTTTGGTCAGTATCATCGGACCTTCACTTGAAATGAAGACTGTGTGTTCAGACTGGGCCACTAGGCGGCCCTTCCTCTCAACCTGCACAGGATAGCCCCGGATTGCTTTGGCCTTCAGCAACTCCTTGAGCCCATCACCTATGTCAATCTGCGTGCCAGAGGCTCCTATCCAACGTGATGCGAAAGGAAACGGACCGTACCGCTCTCGGAGATGTAGCCTAAGCTTCTCTGTCAACCCCTCAAGGGGTTCGTCAATGCCCGTATTTGCAAATATATAGACATAATCACTATCTATCACAGTACCGGTCCCATTTGTGGCGAAAGGCTCAATGGCATAGCAGTCGCCAACCTCCACGTTCTCAGTCCCTCGTCGTTTGACATTTGGCACTGTCTTCCCTGCATGTAGTCTGTACCGCTTCAGACTGTGGCCAGAGAGATTCTTGATAGGACGGAGGCCATATGCTTTGATTATTCTCTCAATCAGCTTGCCCACATCGCCAAGGGGTAGTCCGGGTTTGATCAGATTGATTGCCTCTTCCAGTGCGTCATCTGTTGCTGCCACGAAGCCCTCCAACGTGCCGTCCACATCGAGAGTTCTTGCAGTATCGGCGATGTATCCATCGACATGCACGCCGATGTCAACCTTCACCAGACCGGAATCGGGGATCTTGACCCGATCATCCTTGGGTGCTGTGTAGTGTGCAGCAATCTGATCTATGCAAATATTACATGGGAAGGCAAGACTGCCTCCATATTTGATTATCTTCCTCTCAGCAATCCTGCAGATTGTGCGGACCAAAGCCCCTGGCTTCACCTCATCACAGGCTTCTTGAAGGACCTTGGCTGCGATCTTGCCCGCCTTCACTTGAGCAGGATTAGGTCTAGCATTCATTGATGTGCACGCAAAAGTGGTTCATGCCGCGCTCTTAAGAAGTTCTTTGAACACGCCATCTACTGTCGGTTGGGCAGAGTTGTAACAATCGCCCCTTCCTCCGCGACAAAAATCGTGTGCTCGAACTGGGCGACCATGCCGCCCTTGCCCTCAAGCAGGACAGGATAGGCTCTGATGGCACCAGCCCTTAGGAGGGAGTGAAGAGCTGCTGTGACGTCTATCTTCTTGTCGTTTAGCCATCTTCCTGCCCATGGTAGTGTTCCAAATCTCCGTCGAGCTATGTTACGAATCTGTGCAGACAGGCGATCCAGCTTCTTCTCGCTGGACATGACATTCGAAAAGATGTACGCATCATTGCTGCCCTTGACTGTTCCATTGCCGTCGGTGGAGAAGGGTTCGATTGCGAAGGTTTCACCAAGGTTCATCCTCTCGCTTCTTCGCATGCCAACATTTGGTACAGTTTTTCCTGCGTGAAGTGTCCAAGGCTTCAACTGATGTCCAGAGAGTTGGTGGATTGGACGTAGACCATATTTCTTTATCTCTCTCTCGATGACTGTACCTACCTCTCCAAGCTTCACACCAGGTTCAATCACCTCGATTGCCCTCTCAAGAGCAGTTTTGGCTGCTGTGACAAATTTCTCGTAGGATCCATCTAGGTCTACTGTTACTGCTGTATCTGATAGATGACCATTCACGTGAGCCCCTAGGTCCACCTTGACGAGCCCTTTGTCGGGAAACACCTTCTTGTCCCCATGGGGACTGGTGTAATGAGCAGCCTCATCATTTATCGAAACATTGCAAGGAAAGGCTGGTTTACCCCCATACTCTGCTATCTTCTGTTCAGCCAGCTGGCAAATCCTAATGACCTTCATACCCTGTCGGACTTCTTTAACGACTTCGCTCAGAACCCTTGCGGCAATAGCTCCAGCCTTAATGAAATCTGGAGTCGGACGAATTGTCATGCGAATAATCATTCAACCGGCGTCAGGCGTGGTCTTAAAGATGTTTGATGGCTGCAAATGACACGCACCATCAAAACTTGCACAACGTGTCGCACAAGCCGAAGAATTGAAGTAAAGGACTGCTCAAGTATGGACCTAGAATAGTTCAGGGAATGATATGATGAAGATTACATATCTCGGCCACGCTTCATTCAAGGTTGAAGCCGATGGCAAGACTGTATATGTTGACCCTTGGTTGAACGGTCCAACTTCACCGATAAAGGTCAAAGATGTGGGCAAAGCAGACATTGTGCTTGTTACACATGACCACGGGGACCATGGCTATTCAGAAGCGCTCGAGATCTGCAAGAAGACCGGAGCCTACTTCGTGGCAATAAACGAGCTGGCAATCCAAGCCCGAGAACAGGGTGTCAAGAACGTTCACACTCTGAATATTGGTGGTAGTGTGGATATTGATGGCGTAATCGTGACACTAGTGCAAGCGTTTCATTCGTGTGGAGTGGGAGCGCCTACTGGTTTCATCGTCAAATTTCCCAGTGGCACTTTCTATCATCCAGGGGATACCGGTGTATTCGCCAGTATGAAGCTGTTTGGACATCTCTACAAACCTGATGTGTTCTTCGCGCCTATTGGATCATACTATGTCTGTGATGTCCATCAGGCTACCATGGCTACTGAGCTAATCAAGCCACGCGTGGTGATTCCCATGCATTACGACACCTTCCCAGTCATCCAGGCAGATCCTGAGGAGTTCAAGCGTCTTGTGAACAAGCAAGTTCCAGAAGTAAAGGTTGAGATTGTCAAACCCGGCGAGTCTGTAGAAGTTTAGCTACGGTGGTGGTCAATGCCTGTGTCCCATCACACTAACTCCCAGTATCACAGCGTCGGAGGTTACCTCCGGCTCCACTGAGCTGTCTCGTGCCGGGACATTATGGCACTGACCGGCCTGTCAATGTACGAAACCAGGGTGACCCATGATTCATCTGAGGATTTACATCCCTATCATACGAGTCCGTTGTGGCTCGTCCAAATGGTATTCAACAGGCTGAATCCAGACTGTTTCCCAGCCTTTGCGCAACACATCATCGAGCAAATCTCAGTGCGCCCTCGCGGCCAGGCGTGTTAAATCCGGACTTGAGAACCTGCGCACGGATTGTTATTAGCATTGTTAGTTGGCGCGAACTGCGATTAATTGGCGAAGCAGAAGCTTTTGGAATGCAAGCCCATTATGTTAACAGCGACAGCTTCAAATAGATACCTTCCCTTTTTTGTGTGTAGAGTACTACTGGACATGTTCCAGTGAGGCTTTGCATATCACAAAATCATCATATCACAAATGTCATGTGGTTCCTCTGGCTCAAGAGCGAGCCGTAAGAAACCATTGCGCGGGTCTAAGGACCATCATCATTCACGGGATTATCATATCACGATCATCATTTCACAAAGGTCATGAATCATTGCCGCGGTAGTTGGTAATTCATTCCAAACGGAATGTGAAGAAATAACATAGGCTGTGACGAGCCATCGAGGCGGAGACTCGGTCAGTCGGAGGCGTACATATGGCATTATCATATGAAAAGACAATAGGAGTAGAAAATAGATGGGTACAGACTTCGATAGCTCTACGGCAAAATATGTCATTAGAGCCAAGATCGAAATAGATGGGGTAGTCGACAAGCCGGATGTCGTTGGGGCAGTATTCGGACAGACAGAGGGTCTTCTCGGGGAGGACCTTGACCTAAGAGAACTTCAGCGAACGGGAAGAGTTGGAAGAATTCAGATTGTCATCAGATCCCAAGGCGGCAAGAGTAAAGGCGAAGTAGTGATTCCAGTATCGCTCAATAAGACAGCCACAGCAATCTTGGCAGCGTCCCTTGAAACCGTCGATCGAGTAGGCCCTTGTACAGCCAAGGTTACATTGTTGAAGCTTGAGGACATTCGAGGTGCTAAGCGTAGAAAAGTTGTAAGCCGGGCAATTAGCATACTCAAAGGATGGGAAGAGGACATTGCCCCCGGATCGGAAGAGATAACGACTGAGGTCACGAAGGCCAGCAAGAGGAACGTCGCCAAGTATGGGCTGGATAAGCTTCCAGCAGGTCCAGAACTGGCTGGTAGCAAAGAGATTATCATTGTTGAGGGTAGGGCGGATATAATTAACCTGATGAAGCTTGGAATCAACAACACAATCGCCGTTGAGGGCACACGTGTGCCCAAGACAGTCATCGACTTGACAAAGAAGAGAGGGATGACAACAATCGCGTTCCTTGATGGGGATCGTGGTGGAGACCTAATCCTTCGCGAACTAATGCAAGTAGCCAATGTAGACTATATCGCAAGGGCTCCGGAGGGAAAGGAGGTCGAAGAACTCTCACGTCAACAAGTGACTAAGGCTTTGCAGACTAGGATACCAGCGGACCAAGCTTTGGCTCTCGTAAGTGGTCGAAAGACAAAGGCACCTGAAAAGACAAAACGCCAGCCTAGGAGAGAGGAAGCGTTTCGAAAGACCGAGAGGACTAGAACCACACGCACTAGGACGCCGGAGAGAACTCGGACTGCGCAAGACCGGGCGCCTAGGAGAACTACGGCTATACGTGCGGAAACACCGAAAAGAGGTACTACATCCAGACTATCGACTGAGAATGTAGATGCAGCCTACATTAAGGCGGCGACCGATGTCAAAGAATCGTTCAGAGCTGTTCTGTTTGGCAGCGATCAGAAAGTCCTAGTTGAGTGCGGGGTTGCTGATCTAGCCAAGACGTTGGAATCACAGGACTCCGTTGATGCAGTGATTTTCGATGGGGTTGTTACGCAACGCCTTGTTGACATAGCGAACAGCAAGAAGGTGAAATTGCTGATTGGAGCTGCGATGGCTGACATTGAGAAGAAGCCTGCGACCATGCGGGTTGCTACCCTTGATGACGTGAAGCAGTGAATCGAATCTCAATAGAGCAGATTGGTTACAGAACGTGACCGTTCGTTGGATATTTGGGTGGAAACTGTAAGGTTTGAGTGGCGAAGGGATTGGGCTAATAGGAATTGAGGCGTCATGGTGATACCACTTGTCGCCCGTTTTATCTAACAGAGTGGAAATGCAATGGCAAAACAATTCAAAGCACACTAAAGAGAACCACTGTTCCTGAGGTTCATCACATTACGCTTGGCGGTTACCAGAGCGCCGCTGTGTGTGCACCACCGGAATTGACGAACCACCCCGGAACAACAACCCCACACCAGTTGTTCCTTGCTTCAATCGGTTCCTGTGTCAACATCATTTTCGAGATTGCATGTAGCAAGGGTCGAATTGAGGTCCTAGACCTGACGTCTGATATTACAGGTGATTATGAAGTCGACGAGGAAACTCAACTAAGCGCCTTCACTGCCATCTACATCAACACGAAGGTGACTGTGCCGAAAAGCGTGGCTGACAAGAAGGTCCGGAGACTCTTCGAGATTGCGGTCAACTCGTGCCCGATTTGGCAGTGTCTTGTAGGTAGCTGTGTGAAGCTAATAGAGAAGCTAGAAGTCATTCACAAGTAGACCGCCACTGGTTGCATCACACGCAGATAGGAGCTCCATTCGGGGCTCCATGTGCCACTATTCTTGTCCCAGACTTGAAGCTCACACTTCGCAAATGTTAATACTTGCATTTTGGAATCGAGAGCAACGCATTCTCTGACTCACAAAGTGGGAGCGGGTGGATGACATGACCGATAATGCTGTAGAATCTGAAGGAGTGAAGTTGCAGACACCCTCAAGGGTCGATCCAGAGTTCAAGCATGAAGTGTTGAGCATGCCTGGGGGAGAAACCCTCAAGTACTGCTTCCAATGTGGGACATGCACTTCCTGCTGCCCGATAGCTGACATTACAGACTCGTACCGTCCTCGTACAGCAATACGGCTGGCCCAACTGGGACTTGAGGAGAGGCTTCTCTCCAGCGATACAATATGGTTGTGTGCCGCCTGCTACACCTGTACTGATCATTGCCCCCAGGGGGTAGAAGTCAAGGATGTGCTTCGTGTGTTCCAGAATCTGGCAGTGAAAAAGGGCTACATACCGAGGGTCTATAGAGAGGTCGGGAAGAACATCCTAAACGCAGGCTATGCGCACAAGATCTCGAAATTCAAGATGAAAAAGAGAATAGAGAAAGGACTCCCGCCACTTTCTGAAACACCGCGAGTACACATGGAAAAGCTGGCTGAAGCCACAGGTTTTCATGAAACAATCACTGAGAAGGAGGACAAAGAATGAGTGGCAAGCCAGAGAGAGCAAGAAATTCAGAGTCGAAGAAGGACGCTGTACTGAAATATGCATTCTATCTGGGCTGTGCGACCCCCTTGCGTGAGCGCGCCTACGAGATATCTGCAAGGAGAGTCCTGAAAGAGCTTGGAGTAAAACTCGTGGAGATGAAGGGAGCCAATTGTTGCGGCCTTCCGATTGATGCAGTCAACCACGAGATGACTCTTGCCCTGTCTGCGCGAAACCTAACCATCGCAGAGAAGAAGGGTCTAGACATACTCACACTCTGTTCTGGTTGTACAGGACAGCTCATGAAGACGAATAAGCATCTGAAGGGAAACAGAGAGAGTAGAGAGCGCGTCAACAGCTACCTCAAGACCATTCGTACAGAGTTTCAGGGAACCATAGAAGTCAAGCATCTGCTTAGAGTCTTTGTTGAAGACATTGGATTTGAGAAGCTCAAGACCTACATCAAGCGCCCTCTCAGCGGTATGAGAATAGCCGCCCATTATGGTTGTCACCTCTTAATGCCCTCCAAGTATCTAGAATTCGACGATTTTGAGGATCCCGAATTCCTTCGAGAGTTCATTGCACTGCTGGGTGCTGAGCCCGTGAGGTATGCAGACGAGAAGGAATGTTGTGGTGCGGTGATAGCAGGCGTCAATCTTGATCTGCCTTTGAATCTAATTGCGGACAAATTCCGCAACGTCAAAAATGCCCAAGCTGACGCAATGACCACCATATGTCCCAGTTGTCACTTGATGTATGACCAACACCAGTCCTCTGCCGAGAAGATGTTTGACGAAACCTACAACATGCCAGTACTGCATTTCACTCAACTACTAGGCCTAGCAATGGGAATACCAGCTGATGAGCTGGCTTTGGATGAGCTAAAGGTGAAACCCGAAGGGCTCCTGACCGCAATGGAGCAGACGGCGTGAGTTGGTCAGTCTGTGAGGAAAGCATGGAGCTGAAGAATGATGGAAAATTATTCTGCTGCCTGGAAAGTCCTTGAAGAGCTTGTGCCTGCGCTAAAGGCCAAGGGGGTAAGCATTCCAGACCACATAGCAAAGAACCTTCGTTCTACGCGCGCGACCATTGCGATATACGATGCGGATCCGACTTATGAGGATACAATTAGGACACTCGAGGCTTATCTCGTTGATTTGGAGTCAGAACTACTCAACCTAGCCGAGAAGGAGGTTGGCAAGGAGTATTCCAACGACTGGCTTGAGAAGATAGGCAAAGCCAGGCACAGTAAACCAGAGCCTGTGAGTGCAAGAAGAGGGTTTCCATCGGGAGTACCCAGGGGCGACTATTGGATTCGAGTTGAGATTGGAGATACAGTGACCATTGACGAGCTGAGAGAAACAGCGACTAATCAAGGACTCGCGCTAAAGGAAGAGTCACCAAAGCTTGTGGTGATTCATGGAGAACAAAGCGCAGTAAAGCAGCTCATTCGTGAAATAGCTGAGAGAAAAAGGAAAGAGAAGGACCGAACGTGAGTTCGGCCAACTCTATAGCTCTGATTCTTCTTGAGCCTTCAGGAGCTTCCTTGAGGCTTCTATCCGAGCCTTTGTGGCATGAGTGTCCCGACTGGCGAGGGAAAGAGCCTCCACGGGACAGATTTCGATACACTTGGGTTCTCCATCGCAGAGATCGCACACTATTGCTTTCTTTGTCACAGGATGGATGGTGATTGCGCCGAAGTCACAGGCCTCAAGACACCACCCACAGCCATCACACTTGTCATCATCTACTATGATTGTGCCGTTCTCTTCTGATTGATCAAGAGCATCTCTTGGACATGCAATGACACAGGGTGCAGTTTCACAGAGTCTACACGCAATTGCGATGTTGCCGCTTGGATAGAGCCGGACTGCTCTAATCCTTGATCTCAGTGGATTGAACATCCCATCCTTCTCAAGGGCACATGCGTACTCGCACAGAGTACATCCAGTGCACAGCTCTGGGTCTGCGGAAACAAACTTGTGTTCTCTCTTCGACATCATTTAGCCCCCCCTTTGCCCTTGGCTTTTCGCGGTTTTGGTTTCTTAGCTAACCCCTCAATGGATTGGTAGTATTCACTCAGACCTAGCTCGTCCATTTTCGCCTTTGTCGGTACTCCCTCGTTGGTCCAACCTCGTGATTCATAGTAGCCATCGAGTAGGATATCCAGTTCATCCCGAGTTACCAGACTGCCTTTTGCCACACCAGACTTGATGGGGTCCGTCATGCACCGTATGGGCAAGTTATCATCGGCTCTGCCAAGACCCTCGCGGACATTGTATACCCTTGCTAGGTTGCTGATTCTCTCCCCAGCAAGCAGTATCTTTTCGCCAGTCATCGGTAGACCGGTGACATGGGTGTACATTTGAGCCATCTCATCGAAATTCCAAATCCCCCTGTTGAATTTGCAGAGGATGAGTGAGTCTATCACACTGTACACATCTTCCCCATCTATAACGAGTTGTCCACGACCCTTGTCAACGCTGAAACGATCGACCGTGCCTTTCAGGTCCGGACCATATGCTCCGTGACGCTGATGGTCTGCACCTCTCCGGGAAACAGCATAACCCAGAGCACATGTCTTGAGCCCTCGTACATCATAACCGGTCATCTCAACGCCTTTGATGTGCAAAGCAAAAGCCTCTGAGCCCTTACCAATCTTCTCTGCCGCTCTCGCCACGCCTTCAGCCAGGATATCTCCGATGTCTTCTCTGAAAGCAATCTTCCGAAGCATCTCAGTCTGCGCCTCATGGTTTCCAAAGCGAAGGTCAATTCCACCAGTGTCTTTCTTGGTAATCAAGCCTTTCTCGAAGAGCTCCATGCCAAAAGCAACGACAACCCCTGCGGACAATGCGTCCAATCCATATAGGTCACATAGTTGTACTGACCTAATAATGGCATCCGCTCGGTCAACGCCTGTGCAAGAACCAAGGGAGTAGATTGGTTCGTATTCCACTCGTGCATAGGAGCCTTTGTAGGGTCCCTCGTTCACAGATGCAACGTGCTCGCAGCGGCTTCCACAAGCATCGCATCCCTGTATCTTTGTGACATAATGCTCATTCATGAACTCCCCACTTATTTTCTCGGCACCCTCAAACACTGCGTCCTGCCAATTCCTTGTCGGCATGGCTGCAGCCTTGTTAAGCACCAATACGTTGCCTGCCGTGCCTAGTCCTCGATATTTCTCAGTTGCAGGCCCTTTAGCACGTTTGTACATCTCAAAGGATAGTTCCTTGAACTTCTCGACATCAGCCACAGTAATATCTGCAGTGCCTCTTACAGCAATCGCCTTGAGGTTCTTCGAACCCATGATTGCGCCCATTCCAGTCCGTCCAGCTGCACGCAACCTGTCATTGATGATGCATGCAAATCGTACAAGATTCTCTCCGGCCTGTCCTATGGAGGCCAATCGGACCCCTGGGTCGCCCAGTTCCTCCTTAATCATGGCTTCAGTTTCCCAATTGTCCTTCCCCCATAGATGCGAGGCATCCATCAGCTGCACTGATTCATCCTCAATATAGAGATAGGTGGGACCTTTCGCCTTGCCCGTTACCACTACGATATCGTAGCCTGCTCGCCTCATCTCGGCCCCAAAGAATCCTGTTGAATAGGCCTCTCCAAGGGCATTTGATTGAGGCGACTTACCCGAAACCCCCCATTTACTGCTTGCTCCCGGGACCATTACGCCACAGAAGGTTCCCAGTGAAAAAACTATGGGGTTCTCAGGGTCAAAAGCATCAGTTCCTGGCCGCTGAAGATCGGTTATCATCTTGATTCCGAACCCAGCGCCCCCTAGGAAGTCCTCAGCCATCTTCTCAGGAAGCGGCTCAGTTCTGGACTCCCCAGTTGTTAGGTCAACATAGAGAATTTTTCCTGCATATCCATCCAATACGAAGCACTCTCTCTCAGTTCTAGGATGCCGCTTGGCTTACACAGTCACGTTATAAGTGTCAGGAAAGGTCGGTTCTGACCCTCTAATTGAATCATGATTCCTAATCTTGCAGAGGGGTATGCAACAGCTGCCAGGAACTTTCTATGAGTGCAAATATGACAACTAAGTGACTAGGACACTCTGTTCCTCTTTCAAGACTCTTCTGACCAGTACCATGAACTCCTCCGGTCCA
>Ga0209986_10000048_pt1 | contig 96917 bp, 85 predicted proteins | sample BlataG_FD_183168 | JGI IMG/M metagenome (GOLD analysis project Ga0209986, IMG submission 183168) | Deep subsurface microbial communities from Black Sea to uncover new lineages of life (NeLLi) - Black_00105 metaG (SPAdes) (version 2) | ecosystem: Environmental > Aquatic > Marine > Oceanic >...
GACGTAGATGGGGTCGGTGTGGGTGGTGGGGCGGGATGTCTCGATGCAGCCGCCCTGGTCAATGGCCACATCAACGATCACGCTGCCCGGCCTCATGCTCCTCACCATCCCCCGCGTGACTACGTGAGGTGCCCTCGCGCCGGTGACGAGCACTGCCCCGATCACGACGTCGGCGCGTTTGACGGCCTCGGCGACGTTGTGAGGGTTCGAGCTGAGGGTGACGAGATTGCCCTGAAATATCTCGCTCAGGTGGCGGAGTCTGTCTATCCTGAGATCAATGGCAGTAACGCTGGCCCCCATACCGAGGGCCACCCCCACGGCGTTCCTTCCCACGGCGCCGACTCCGATGACAACCACGGTGCAGGGAAGAACGCCTGGCACCCCGCTCAGAAGCTTGCCCCGTCCGCCGCTGGGCTTTTCCAGACAATGGGCCGCCACCTGCACCGCCATCCTGCCAGCCACTTCGCTCATGGGCTCTAGCAAGGGCAGCTCGCCATTCGGCAACTCGACCGTCTCGTAGGCCACGCCTGTCACCTTCTTCTCCATCAGAAGCCTGGTCAAATCCCCCAGTTCAGGATTGGCCAGGTGAAGATAGGTAAATAAAAGCAGATCTTCACGGAAGAATTTGAATTCTGGCTCGATAGGCTCCTTGACCTTGAGCACCACCTCGGCTCCCCAGGCGTCGGCGGCGGTGGGCACTATCTCTGCACCGGCCTGTCTGTACTCCTCGTCGGAGAAGCCGCTCCCCTCGCCAGCTCCCTTTTCGACGAGAACCCTGTGTCCTGCCTTGACCAGCATGTCCACGCCGGCTGATGTGGCGCCGACTCTGTTCTCTGCTGTTTTTATCTCCTTCGATACGCCGATGATCATCGTTGATCCTCCTTGAATGGGTTCTGTTTTGGAATGCTTGTACTGAGCCCTTCGACTCCGCTCAGGATAAACTCTGTCGAAGTATCAGCACGGGACATGGCTGTGGTTAAACGCTCCCTCACGCTCCACACGTCCTCGGCCTCGTCGTACGCTAGCTCGAAAAAGCCGCCTCTCTCCGTGTGCACCAAGAAGTGGGGACCCTCCGGCGCACGCCAAGCCTGTTCCACTGCCCGGACGATATGGCGCTGGCCATGCCAGACGAAGGCGCGGGGCTCCTGGGCGTAGGTGTGGCCTGAATGACACTCGACGATCAGTTCCATGAAGCTACAGCCTGAGTCCCTTGACATACTCGCGAAGCTGCGGGCCGATGCGGTCGTCTTTCAGAGCCAGGGCGATGAACGTCTGCAAGAGGCGCAACGGGTCGCCGGTGGTATACCAGGTCCCTCTGATCGGCTGGGCTACGACCCGCTTCCGTTGGGCAAGGGTCAGCATGGCGTCCGCCATCCACAGTTCCCCCCCCTTGCCCAGCTTCTGTTTCTCCAGGATTTCGATGATTTCGTGGGGAACGACGAACCTCCCTATCTGAATGAGATTGGAAGGAGCCTTCCCTGGCTCGGGCTTCTCGATGAGGTCTTCGATTTCGGGGGCCTCCGTGCCCTCTTTCAGCTTGATGCAGCCGTAGAGATGGGTTTCCTCCCAGGGCACCTCGTAGGCAGCCATGGCAGCGGCAGGCTTGTAGCGCTCGTAGGCGTCCATCACCTGGCGCAGGCCGGGCGGGTCCGCATCAATGACGTCGTCGCCAAACATGTAGACGAACGTCTCGTCCCTGCCGATGAAGGGACTGGCTGCCAGCAGCGGGGTGCCGTTGCCATAGGGCAGATCGGTGCCCTGGCGGACGAAGGCGAAGTTGGCCAGCCGCGAAACGCGCCTGACCTCTTCCAGGTAGTGCAATTTGCCTGTTGCCTCCAGGGCCCGTTCCAGTTCAGGCGCTGAATCGAAGTAATCGGTGATGGCGTGGCTACCACGCCGGGTCACCAAGATGATGTCGGTGATGCCCGAGTGTACAGCCTCTTCCACCACGTATTGGAGGATGGGCCGATCCAGCAGGGGGAGCATCTCCTTGGGCACAGCTTTAGTGGCCGGCAGGAACCGCGTCCCCAGTCCGGCGGCGGCGATGATCGCTTTGATGATTTTCATGGTTGTTGTTTCCTCTTCAATTGAGACTTCGTTTACAGGGTTCTCCACTTATGCTCAGCACGCATCCACCGGTATGCTTCCGCCTCGCTAAGGTGAGGGTGTCGCCTTTGTAGCTGGCGGACTGTAATCCGCTCGGCCCATTTGATCAAGGAGCAGCCCTGTTGGAAACGCTGAGCAGGAGAGAGGTGCTGGAAGATAGCGATCTGCCTGGTGTCTACCTCGGCCACCGCTCCTGCGATCAAGCGCTGGAGCCGCTCATCTAGAGGGGGCGCCCCTCAACGTAGTAGCCCTTGGTACCTCGCCGACGGCTGTAGACGAGGCGCTGACCTTCCTGCGCCAGGAAGTGTCTCACCGCCCGCACATCCCTAGAGAAGTTACCTCTGCTATCCTTGCCGAAGCATCCTCGCCCTAGTAGTCCTTCAACGCGGGCTGTCAACCCCTCCCGGATCAGGAACAACTCCTGCCACACCAAACGCAACAGTGCTGTCCGTCGCGCCGCTGTCATATCACGGGAAGCCAACCCCTGCAACAAAGCCCGCCATTCGTCGATCGGCACTTCCTTCCAGGCCAAGCATAAAATCGCGCTCATCCCCAGTTCATTGCTCACAGCACGGGTTTCCTCTTGTGCCACTCCGTCGCCTGCTCGTAGGCATAGGCCACGCGCCATAACCACTACACCGCAACTTTTGCCAATGATACTTCGATGCTCTGCCTTATCTTAAGAAAACCATCTCTAAAATGTAGAATCGTCAGGCCAACGAGTTCCCCACTATCAGGGTCAACACGTAAGAATACCTCATCTTGCCGCTCAATGGAGATGGCCTCCTTGGCTCTGCCTAAAGAGATGTGTAAGATGTCCGCCTCTTCATCACAGATTAAGTGAAGCTTTCTCTGGTCCATATGGGTTCCACCCCCTTCTTTAGACTGCGCGTAAGCATAACTGTACTCACATAGCCGTGCTTCTCGCCTTCCTCCTTAACCTATTTGACCACCGCCAGAACAAAACAATGTGCAAATTTGCCTTGCGTTGGGCCCGATCGATAGAGAAGCAAAGTTCGTTCTTAGTGCTTTGATACACAAATTCGCGCTCTTGGATAGCTCGCTTGATCTCTTCGAGATAGGGCTCGACTTCAGGATGCCCGATCACTGGATGGAGCAGTTTGTCATACCAAGTGTCCTGGGTCATAGTGACGGGCACGCCATCTTTGTCTAGAACTGTAAAGAGGATGGGGCGCACGGGCCTTTTCGCGTCACTCAATTGGGGGCCTCCTAGTATGCCACTCCGTCGCCTGCTCGTAGGCATAGGCCACGCGCAGGACCGCTTCCTCGGCGAAGGCATCCCCCATGATCTGCAAGCCCACGGGCAGGCTGTCAGCGAAGCCGCAGGGGATGGAGATGCCACAGATGCCGGCCAGGTTCAGGGAGAGGGTGAAGACGTCGGAGAGGTACATCTGCAGCGGGTCGTCCACCTTCTCGCCGATCTTGAAGGCCACCGTGGGAGAGGTGGGAGCTACCAGCACGTCGAATTTCCTGAAGGCCACATCGAAATCCCGCTTGATGAGGGTGCGCACCTTTTGGGCCTTGAGGTAGTAGGCGTCGTAGTAGCCTGCTGAGAGGGCATAGGTGCCCAGCATGATGCGTCTCTTGACCTCAGGACCGAAGCCGTCCTGCCGGGTCTTTCGGTAGGCGCCCCACACATCTTCCACCTCGGGGTGAGAGTAGCCGTATTTCACGCCATCGTAACGGGCCAGGTTGGCTGAAGCCTCGGCCGGAGCGATCAGGTAATAGGCGGGCAGGGAGTACTCGGTATGAGGTAGCGAGACCTCGTCTACCTCTGCGCCCAGGTCAGCTATTGTGTCTATGGCTGCTCGCACCGCTGCCTCCACCCCAGGCTGCATACCCTCGACAAAGTACTCCCTCGGAACGCCCACCCGCATTCCTCGAATGTCAGGGACGAGGGCTTGGGCATAGTTGGGGGCAGGAACATCCACTGAGGTGGAATCGCCGGGGTCGTAATGGGCCATGGCCTGCAGCATGATAGCGCAATCGGTCACGTCCTTGCCAAAGGGGGCGATTTGGTCCAACGAGGAAGCGAAGGCCACCAGGCCATAGCGAGAGACGCGGCCATAGGTGGGCTTGAGTCCCGCCACGCCGCATAGTGCTGCTGGCTGGCGCACACTGCCACCGGTATCGGAACCCAGGGCGCCCAGGCACTCGTCGGCGGCCAGGGCAGCAGCACTACCTCCGCTGGAGCCGCCAGGAACCCGGCTCAGGTCCCAGGGATTGCGCGTGGGGAAATAGGCCGAGTTCTCCGTGGAAGAGCCCATGGCGAACTCATCCATGTTGGTTTTGCCCAGGATGACGGCGCCCCTCTGGCGCAGATGCCCAATCACCGTAGCGTCATAAGGTGGGATGAAGTTCTCCAGGATCCTGGAGCCGCAGGTAGCCGGCACACCTGCTACGCAGATCACATCTTTGATGGCCAGGGGTATGCCAGTCAAGGGATCGAGGGGATTCGATGGATTCTTTCGCCAGGCTGCGATCCGATCGTCGGCCTCCTGGGCTTGCTCCAGAGCTGATTCAGGAGTGACGGTGAGGTAAGCTTTGACCTGGTTGTCAACTTCCAGGATGCGCTCAATAACGGCCTGGGTCAACTCGACGGCTGAGATCTCGGCCTTTCTCAACGGCTCCTGGGCTTCGTGGATGGTCAGCTCATTCAGTTTCAAGCTAAATCTCCAAAAGAGCTGGCAATAAGCTTCCGATCACTCCAGAATTGCGCGCACCTTGAAGCAGCCATTCTCGGCCTCGGGTGCATTGGCCAGGATGTCTTCGCGGGACAAGGAGGGCCTGACCCCGTCTGCCACCATCACGTTCCGTAAGGGGAGTACCGTGGCTGTGGGGGGGATAGCTTCGGTGTCCAAACGCTGCAATATCTCGGCGTACTCTAGAATGGCTGAGAGCTGCTCCCCGAACCTCTCCTTTTCCTCGTCGGTCAAGCTGAGCTTCGCCAGTTCAGCGATATGCCCCACTTCGACGCGGCTCAGTTTCGTCTCTTTGCCTCGCTTATCCATCTTCACACCTTTGTGTATTATAGCACTTTCGGACAGGGCAAGCAAGTTTGAACAAGTAGGGCAGGACATTTCAGTCCGTGCGGCATCCACTGATGGGGATGTGGAGGAGGCCTTCGGCCGCGTCGCCCAGGGCCTCGGTCTGGCCCTTGATGTAGAGGATTCCAGTGTAAGCGGCCAGGAGTGCGTCGAGGGTATCGTGTGAGAGGATAGTCTCCTGCGTAGAGGCAAGCGAAGGTATTAAGCGACACAAGCCCTCTTGGAGGGCTCTCCGCCCAGCTACCGTTGCCTTACGTGGAAGTGGCCCGAAGAGACGCAGCTTGCTGGCATAAGGGTAGACCTCGATAACGGTGAACCTGCTGCGCTCTAGGCGCTGTTTTATGGCAAGGGCTCGATAGACCATTCCTTTAGTGATGGAGCGCTTGGTGGTGTAGTAGCAGCCAATGCCCAAGGCCGATAGCTCCCGCTCGCACTGACGTCCCTTGCGAGAAGAAACGGGGCGACAAGTGCAACTCTCTTCCAGACAACAGAGGCCCAGGGGCAAGCTGAGTGGCGCGTCAATGGCTACCAAGGCAGGGCATTGCTCCTCTGCTAAAGCGATGATCTCCTGGTCGCTGGTCACAAACCCTTCAGCTACGATATCCATCTCTTTCGTCAGGATAGCGAAAGCAGTCCCTTTCTCAGGCGAGGTAGTTAAGTCCAGGCCGATAACCCTCATCGTCATCTTACAGCTTTCAGCTTATCGATAAGCCACGCCATCGCTTTTAGCATCGCTACCTCTACCCTCTCTTGATAGCGCCAGAAAGCCAGAGCGATGGCTGCCAAGACAGCGATGAAGAACGCTCCTTGGGTTTGAGTGAGTGCGGCAGCGTTAGCGCCCACAAAGTTGGCTACGAAAATGCCTGGCAGGTGGCCGATGGCAGCCAATACAACTAACTCAGCCAGGGGCAGGGGGGTGAGGCCGGCCAGGAAGCAGGCTACATCGTCGGGCAGAAATGGAAAGAGGAAGACGAGGAAGAAGAAAAGGGCACCCCTCTGCCGCGAATAGCCATCAAGACGTTCCAGCGTCTCTCTTTGTATCAGCCTCTCTGCCCAGGGCCGTCCAAAGCGTCGAGCCAGAGCCATGGCCAAACTGGGGCCAGCAATCACCCCGACCAGGCTATAGATAGTCCCCCAGGCCGTGCCAAAGAGGTAGCCATTTACAGTATCTATGGCCTGGCCGGGGATGGGAGCCAGGAGCACCTGCGTCACGTACAACAAGATGGCTGCAAGCGGGGCCCAGGGCCCAAACCTCATCACGAACCCCTGTACCTTGGCCCTGTCAGTGAAGAAAGATAGAAGGGGCTTGTGCCAAATGAGCAGGGTTGCGACCACGAGGGCGAGAAGCCCCAAGATAGCTATTGCCTGTCCTCGAATTCTACCCATGCTCTCAATATACCAGCGAAAGCCCAAATCGTCAAACGCCTGTTTCAACCAACTTGCGCTTTTTGCTTTTTTTTGTTAACATTACAGGACGAGATTTAGCAGCGCACAATTTCCCGGATCGGTGGCCAGCTATTGGCCGCCGCGAATCGAGTTATACTGATATTGCCTGTGACCTCGGTTTGTCCTAGGAGAACTAGCCATGAATGTTAATACCAAGCGACGCATTTTGCGTAGGCGTAAGAAGCAGAATAATGGCCTGCTCTTGCGTTTGCTTATGGGCATGGTAGCTATAGTCTTTTTCGCTATCGCTCTACTTGGCCTTTCGGGCATTGGCACGGTGGTTGGCGTGTATGCCTACTACGCTAAAGACCTGCCAGACCCTGGCCAGATCGAGACGGCCCAGGAGGAATTTGAGACGACCAAGATTTACGACCGCACCGGTCAGGTTCTCCTCTACGAGATTTTCGACCCACGGCTAGGCGATCGTACCTGGGTTCCGGTAGATCAGATCCCGCTCCACCTGCGTCAAGCTACCATCGCCATTGAGGACAAGAGCTTCTACAACAACCCTGGCTTCGATATCAGGGGCATTGCTCGGGCCTTTTACTACAACCTGCGAGGTGGCCCCATTCAAGGCGGCAGCTCCATCACGCAGCAGTTGATCAAGAATGTATTGATCCCTCCGGAGGAAAGATACAAGAAGCTCTACTCCCGGAAGATCAAAGAGGTCATCGTGGCCTTGGAGATCTCGCGACGCTATAGTAAAGATCAGATTCTAGCATGGTACCTGAACTCCAACTTCTATGGGAATCTAGCCTACGGTGTGGAAGCGGCAGCTCAGGTCTACTTTGACAAGCCTATCCAGGAGCTGGATTTAGCTGAATGTGCTATGCTGGCTGCCTTGCCCCAGTTCCCTGGCATGAACCCCATTGATGCTCCCGGGGAGGCTCGCAAGCGCCAACACCTGGTGCTGGACGCCATGGTGCGTCAGGGCTACGTCACCGCTGAAGAAGCCACTGCAGCCAAGTACCAAGAGTTAGATGTCAAAGCCCGCGAGGAGCGTTTCGACATCATCGCTCCTCACTTCTCCATCTATGCCCGCAAGCGCCTGGAGGAGATGTTCGGCCCCGAGTTGGTGCACCGCGGGGGGCTGCGGGTCTACACCACCCTGGACCTGCAGAAGCACAACCTGGCTCGGGAAATCGCTCGGGAGTGGGTGGCCGAGCTGCAAGCTCAGGAGCGGAATGTTTCTAACGCTGCCGTGGTGGTCATCACCCCCCGAACCGGTGAGCTCCTGGTCATGTTGGGCAGCCTCGACTATTGGGACGATAAGATTGCTGGCCAGGTCAATGTGGCCCTTGCTAATCGCCAGCCTGGCTCGTCCTTCAAGCCCTATAATTACGTGACCGCTTTCTCTCAAGGCTATACGGCAGCCACCATGATCATGGACGTACGCACCGCCTTCCCTGACCCGCCCCACCCGCCCTATGTGCCGGAAAACTACAGCCGCAAGTATCACGGCCCTAAGCGAATACGCCAGACCCTAGCGTGCTCTTATAACATGCCGGCTGTCAAAGTGTTGGATATGGTCGGGGTGAAGAACGTTATCAACACCGCTCACCGTATGGGCATAACCACCCTGAACGAAGAATACTATGGACTGAGCCTGACTTTGGGAGGAGGCGAGGTCAAGCTGTTGGACATGGCTTACGCCTTCAGCGTGTTCGCGAACGGTGGGACCATGGCCGGACTGCCCGTGAAAGAGCAGCGCCTCGGCTACCGTGAGCTAGATCCGGTGGCCATCCTGCGGGTCGAGGATCGAGACGGGGACATCATCTGGCAATACGCTGCCCCTGAGATCAGAGAGGTCTTGAGCCCCCAGTTGGCCTATCTTATCAACGACATCATGTCCGACAACAACGCTCGGGCACCAGCCTTTGGCTATGAAAGCAAGCTAGAACTAAGCCGCCCTGCCGCAGCCAAGACTGGCACCACGAACGATTTCCGCGATGCCTGGACTATCGGTTACACCCCCCAAATAGTCACCGGCGTCTGGGTGGGTAACAGTGGCAACGAGGCCATGGAACACGTACCTGGGTCGCGCGGAGCGGCCCCCATCTGGCACGACTTTATGGAAAAGGTGCTGGAGGGAATGCCCGTAGAAAGCTTCGAAAGGCCGCCAGGCTTTGAGGAGGCGGAGGTCTGCTCTGTCTCGGGAATGTTGCCCACGGAACACTGTCTTCACAAAGTCAAAGAGATCTTCATCGAGGGGACGGCCCCTACAGCATACTGCACCGTCCATCAGGTATTTCGGGTCAACAGGGAGACCGGCAGACTCGCCACTGTTTACACCCCGCCCGAGTTGGTCGAAGAGGTAGTCTACGAGATCTACCCCCCTGAGGCTGCCAACTGGGTGCGCGAGGAAGGTATCCCTCAGCCGCCTAGCCAATATGACATAGCCTACGGCCCCGGTCCGGCTTCCCGGGATGTAGCCATCATCAGCCCTGCCCCCTATGCCTATCTTCGGGAGACGATCCCCATCATCGGCAACGCCAAGGCCGGGAATTTCCAGCTCTATCGCCTGGAGTACGGCCAGGGGTTAAACCCCTCGGCCTGGATCCAGATTGGCAGCGATCGCTATCACCAGGTCACTAACAGCCCCTTGGAGTACTGGGACGTGAGCGGTTTGGATGGGCTTTACACCCTCCAGCTTTCGGTAGTGGATGGAGGTGGAAACTGCAGAAAGGCCACCATTCAGGTCACGGTAGACAACACCCCGCCCGCGGTCAAGCTCACCTATCCCTACCATGGCCACACCTATGTCATGGAGTACGACGAATACGTCAACATTCAGGCCGATGCCGTGGACAACTTCTCCATGGATCGGGTGGAGTTCTACCTGGACGATAATCTGCTGAGCTACAGCACCGTGCCCCCTTACAACACCAAGTGGACCATCGCCATGTCCGACACCCACGGCTACACCGAGACCCATCAGATCCACGTAGTGGCCTACGACGCGGCTGGAAACGAGGCCGAGAGCGAGAAGGTGCGCATCTACATTGTGCACGAGCGGAAAGAGGGCCAAACCACGGCATTGTGGCTGGACGACCAGGTGGGCTATTTCGAAGATAGAATCTCTTGGCTCACATCAACAAGTCCCCATGCGACTTTCTGGATTGAGCCAGGGACTTGTAGAGACTATCGAAAAACTCTCTCCAAAGCGTCTCGCCGAGAGCAGATGACGGGGCGAGACGCGCTTTTGAGCAGGTTTTTCGGTATACTCTGAACCCCGAGGTTCCAGAGCTTTGAGAAATACTTCCCCCCTCAAAGACACCCTGGTGAGCGCAATCTGCTATCTCTTGCGCATCCCCTTTCGCCTTGCCACTCGAAGTGCTTCGTTCAGTACCCCCAGCTCGATCTTGATCATCAAGCCCTGTTGCCTCGGCGATGTGCTTATGGCCACGCCGGTGATAGCAGCCCTGCGCCAAGTCTTCCCAAGAGCCAAGATAGATTTCGCCGTAGGTGGCTGGTCGCGGGCCGTGGTCGAGAACAATCCCCACCTGGACGGTCTCGTGGATTGTGGCCGAGTGGGGAGCAGCAGCCGCTACTCCTGGCGCGAATATCTTGGCTTGGTTAGACGAATCCGCGCTGATACGTACGAAGCTTGCTTCGTCTTGGATCGTTCCCCCCTGATCAGCCTGCTGCCGTACTTAGGTGGCGTCCCTCAGCGGGTGGGCTTGGATAGCCGGGGCCGAGGCTTCTCTTTGACGGTGGGCCTGCCGGTAGGGGGCCTCAATCATGAGGCAGAGCTTTATCTAGACACAGTTCGGGCCGTCGGCATCGAGATAAACGAGCCAAGGTTGGAGTTCTATCCCACTGAGGAAGATCGTCGCCATGTTACTGAGATGGTGAACAAATGCCAGGAGGTCGTATCTAGGAACCAAGTCCCACTGATCGTTATTCACCCAGGTGGGGGGAGCAACCCTGGGATGATCCTATCAGCCAAGCGTTGGCTACCCCAGCGCTTCGCTGCCCTGGCCGACCGCCTCTTCGAAGAGAGAGGGGCTCAGGTGCTCCTAGTGGGTGGGCCAAACGATAGACCCATCGGGGCAGCGATCAAAGAGGCCATGAGGCAGAAGCCCTGGGATCTGACAGGGCAGTTGACCCTTGGGCAATTGGGCGCTCTCCTGGAGCGGTGCGACCTCTTTGTTGGCCACGACACAGGAGCCATGCACTTAGCGGTAGCTGTGGGCATTCCAGTTGTGGCCATCTTCGGCCCCTCTCACCCGCGGACGTATGGCCCTTACAATGAGAACAGCGTGGCACTCTGGCACGACGTAGGCTGCAATCCTTGCCTGTTGCATGGTCGCTGGAACACTGCCTGTCGCCGCTTCAGATGTATTGAGGCGGTTACAGTGGAGGAGGTTTGGCAGGCAGTAGCGACTTTCCAATAGATGATTGGGGAGCAAAGAAAGCCTGGAAGTGCAATTTCCAAACTCCCATTAACAAGTCCCCATGGGACTTGTTCAGCCTGGGTACAGCAAATAAGAGCCCCGGTCAGGCCTTAACTTGACTCTTGTTAGCTTCATGCTGAATTCTGGAATTTCGGTCTGCCCGTCTGGCCTTCCTGAGCGGAACCAGGGCGACTTGAGTCTTGGGACGGATAACTGATGGCATGAAGAGATATATGACCAGATTCGTGAACGATTCGTTAGCCAAAATCTGTCTCGTCACCAATTCAAGGTAAACGTCATGGACAGCAAGGAGATCGTTAAAGCAGGCTACAATGCAATAGCCGCTGAGTACTTGGCGACTCGTACCGAAGACCCGGAGGACGTGCAGTTGCTTCAGGAACTCGTGCAGCGGCTGCCCGAGGGTGCGAAAGTGCTGGACGCCGGTTGCGGTGCCGCAGTACCCGTGACCAGATTCTTGAGCCGGTTCTTTGAGGTCACAGGCGTGGATTTTGCACAAGTACAGATTCGCTTTGCTCGTCAATTGGTTCCACAGGCTCAATTCGTTTGTCAAGAGATGACGGAACTGAGCTTCCCGGATCACTCTTTCGATGCCATCTGTTCTTACTACGCCATCATTCACATTCCGCGTCAGGAGGATCGGCGACTGTTGCTGAACTTCCACAGGATGTTGAGGCCACCAGGATTGGTGCTTCTGTGCATGGGCGCAGGCGACTTGACAGATGACATCGACGAGAACTATCTTGGCACCCGAATGTATTGGAGCCACTACGATGCTGATACTAACATTGAAATGCTCAAAGAGTGTGGGTTCAACGTCATCTGGTCCAAGATTGTGACGGATAGCACCGATCCCGGATCAGCGCATCTCTTTGTACTGGCGCAAAAAAGCTGAATGTGAGGACAAACTTCGGTTAACACCATGTTGCTGACTCAGCCTAAAGACCTTCGCCCAAATTCGCTTTCGGCGAACTTCGGCAACACGGAAAACGTTAGCAGTTAGCCGAAATTCCAAACCTGGACAAGGCGAAAGGAGTGCCCCGTGACGCTTGAGGACTTGAAACGTATCGCCGCGTCTGTCGGTGAACGCCGGGGATGGGATTTCTCACGCATGTCGGCTGATCGTGATCCCGTTCCCTGGGACTACGCCGATGTGGTGCGCCGCTATCTCCAGCCCTCCAGTCGTGTCCTCGACATCGGCACGGGCGGGGGTGAACGGTTTCTCGCCCTGGCACCCCACTTTGGCACCGGCGTGGGCATTGATGCCGTTCCAACCATGATCCAGGTGGCCCGAGAGAATATACCTCTGTCGTTGGTAAACAAAATCTCTTTCGAGGTGATGCGCGCCGAGGCCCTTCGATTGCCCGACGCCGCATTTGATGTCGTGTTGAATCGACACGCTCCTGTGTATGTCGAAGAGATCGTCCGTGTTCTGCGCTCCGACGGCGTCTTCATGACTCAGCAAGTCGGCAGGAGAAACACACAGAACATACTCGCTGCTTTTGGCTGGAGGCCTGAAAGTTATGGTGAAGACTGGTGGCAAGAAATGCCCACGTTGGTTGAGCAGTTTCAGCAGAACGGGTGCGCTATAATCGCTCGTGCAGAGTACGATGTTCGTTACCGGTTTCGCGACATAGAATCACTCGTCTTCTGGCTCAAGTCCATCCCTCTCCCGGAAGATTTCAACATCGAGAACCACTGGCGGCAGGTCGCTCAGATCATCACAGAGTATCGTAAACCGAAGGGAATTGAGACGAACGAGCATCGGGAGCTTCTGATTGTGCAGAAACGATAGGCATACGGCGACTGGAACTTCGACTATCGCTGAGTTTGCGGCTTCGCAGACTCTCCGTTGGGGAGGTGTCCGTTGAAAGGAAGGGTGGATGAAGCTGCATGAGAACTGGAAACTGGTGGACTTCGCGCCGGGGCAGGGACTTTTCCTGGAAGCCCACGCCCCAGAATACGACGACAGCGACTGGCTGCCTGCCGCCGTACCGGGGGACGTTCATACCTCGCTGGTCAGGGCCAAGCGCATCCCGCCACCCTTCTACAACATAAACGTCGAGACCTGCCAATGGGTGGAGGAGCGAGAATGGTGGTACCGCACCACTTTCCAGTGGCCCGAGGATGAGGCAGCCGATGCCCTCCGCTACTTGCTACGCTTCGATGGCCTGGACACCTTCGCCACCGTCTATCTGAACGGCGTCGAGGTCGGTCGGCACGCCAACATGTTCATCGCGGCAGAGTTCGACGTCAGCGAGCACCTGCGCTTCGGCGCCGTGAACACCTTGGCCGTGCGCTTCGATACTGTCGTGGCGACGATCGGCGATCGCCCGTGGATTGACGACGAGTGGTTCCCCCGCAACCCCATTCGCGTTTGGGTGCGCAAGGCGCAATACAACTTCGGTTGGGACTGGGCGCCCCGCCTGGTCAGCGTGGGCATCTGGCAGGAGGTGACCCTGCGCCGCTACCAAGGCACGCGCCTGGGCAGCGTCTTCTTCAAGACGCTGGAGATCACACCGCAGACTGCCCGGGTCGCCGTTCAGATCGAAGCGGAACGGGGGCCATGTCCTGAGCCTAGCCCTGAGCACGGTCGAAGGGACAGCCGAAGGACCGACCTGCCGGCGCTGAGCGCTCACGTCCGGCTGGAGCGGCATGGGCAGCCCATCGCCGGGGTGGTGCCGCTGGCACCCCCCTTGGTTCCTCCTGCACGGGCGAAGGGGGAGATCGAACTGGAGGTGCCGGAGCCGGCGCTGTGGTGGACGCACGACCTGGGGGAACCGGCGCTGTATGACCTGACCGTGGAACTGCTAGTCGGGGGTGAGCTTCTGGACACGCACCAGGAGCGGGTCGGCATCCGCACCATCGCGGTGGATCAATCGCCTGATCCCGAGGAGCCGGGGACGAAGTTTTTCACCTTCGTGCTGAACGGGATGAGGATCTTCGCCAAAGGGGCCGACTGGATCCCGGCCGATTCCTTCGTCAGTCAGGTGGACGGGAGCCGATACCGGGAGCTTCTGAAGCTGGCTGTGGCAGCCAACATGAACATGCTGCGGGTGTGGGGCGGTGGCATTTACGAGAAGGATGCCTTCTACCGGCTCTGCGACGAGCTGGGCGTTCTCGTCTGGCAGGATTTCATGTTCGCCTGTGCTCCCTATCCGGATCACGACCCCGAATTCGTGGCCGAGGCGGAGCGAGAGACGGTTGCGGTCTTGCGCCGATTGCGCAACCACCCCTGCATCGCCCTCTGGTGCGGCAATAACGAGAACGACTGGATCGCCGACCAGTACCACTGGCAACAGCCCGGCTACCGGTTTCCAGGCTGGCGGATCAATCACGAATTGCTGCCACCCATCGTCGAGCGCATGGACGGCACCCGCCTCTACTGGCCCTCTAGCCCCTACGGCGGGAACGATCACAACGACGAGCGGGAGGGGAACCGACACAACTGGCAGGTGTGGCATGGCCTGGTGTTTCCCCGGCGTTTTGGCCAGCGCCCCGAGCGCCGCTTCACCCCGGAGGGGGTCTCCTTCCGGCACTATGCCAAGGACATGGCGCGCTTCGTGAGCGAGTTCGGTATGCACGCTGCGCCGGTGCTGTAGACGTTACGGCGCAACATCCCTGCCCCGGGTCTGCGTCTGGGCAGCCCGGAGCTGCTCTATCGCAACAAGGACGACCCCAGAGACAAGGGCAACCACCTGATGGCCTCCTGCACCGGCCTGCCGACGACCCTGGAGCAATACACTGACTTCTCCATGATCGCCCAGGCGGAGGGGCTCAAGTTCGGCATCGAGCACTACCGGCGGCGGCAGTTCCACTGCAGCGGGACCCTCTTCTGGCAGCTCAACGACTGCTGGCCGGGCCTCAGTTGGAGTGTGCTGGACTACTACCTCTTCCCCAAGGCCGGCTACTTCTACGCTAAGAGGGCGTACGCGCCCATTTTGGCCTCCTTCAAAGAAGAAGTGGATGGGGTCTCGCTATGGATCACCAACGACACCCTGGAGGACTTCAGCGACACGGTGACCGTCTTCCGTGGCGACTTCTCCGGCCGCAAGCTGTACGAGGAGATCCTGGAGGTTCGGGTGCCGGCCAATACCTCTCTCAAAGTCAAGCACCTCTCTTTCGTTGAGCTACGTATCGAAGACCCGCGACGGGAGTATTTGGCCATGTGTTCCCAAAGCGGCAGCTTTTACGACAACCGTCACTTCTTCGTGGAGGTCAAGGACCTGGTCAGGCCGAAGCCTGATCTGAAAGTGGAGATCGCCGAGGGGAGCGACGGGAAGTACGAGGTCAGAGTGGCCACCGATGCCTACGCCTATTTCGTCAAGCTGGTTGTGCCCACAGAGGGCACTAGGTTCAGCGACAATTACTTCGACATCTTTCCCGGCGGGGAGCGGGTCATAGAGGTCTGGAACGAGGATGACCGGCGGCTAGAGGAGAGCGATATGGCGGTGGGCTAGCTCTAGCAGAGCTTAAGGTGGGGCAGGCAGCGGTGGTTCCTGCGCCCCAAGAGCCCCGCCGCTGGCCGGCCCGCACCCAGTAGACTCCCCGTTTCTTCTCGTGGAAGTCTTCACTCTCGCCTCGCTTGCGGTAGTCGTACCATAACGGCAAGAAGTTAACCACAAAGAGCACAAAGGCACAAAGAAAAAATCGAAAAACTTAGTGTCCTGGTGTCTTGGTGGTTTTTATGAGACTTGAACCTTGCTTGATTCCGGCTTGTCCGGATTAGGGATAACAAGCAGATGCGCTATCCCACAAACCCAATTGACAAGGGGAGCGCTTGCCGTCCAAGAGGATGAAGGAGGCGGCGCGCTTGGCTACAGCTCCGACCTTATGGAGGTCCGAAAGCTCGCAGAACTTGCCCTTCCCGCGCAGCTTGAGGATGCGGGAAGCCGAGCGGGGGCCGATGCCGGGGACGCGGAGAAGTTCTTCGCGGCTGGCCCGGTTCACCTCTACGGGAAAGCACTCAGGATGGGCCTGGGCCCACATCAGCTTGGGGTCGGCCTCGCTGGGCAGGTTGCCCGAATCATCGAAGATCAAGTCCTCGAAGGCGAAGCCATACTTGCGGAAGAGGAAATCGCTCTGATAGAGGCGATGCTCGCGCAGAGGCGGCGTAGGGGGATGATCCTCCAGAGGGGTATCTACAATCGGTTGGAAGGCGCTGAAGTAAACCCGCGTTAACCCCACCTCCCGATAGAGTCGCGCGGTGGTCGAGAGGAGCTCGCGATCGGTTTCATCTGATGCCCCGACGACGAACTGGGTGGTCTGGCTGACCGAGACTCGCTTGTCCTTGCCCTCCTCGATGAGGTGATTGCCCCAATGCAGGGGCTGGAGGAGATGGGCGGTGAAATCCTTGGGGGGAGCGATACGGGCCAGGCGTTCCGGGTTCGGTGCCTCCAGGTTCACCGATACCCGATTGGCAAGTTGCACCGCTCGCTCCACGTGGGCGAAGGTAGCGCCAGGCAGGATCTTGAGGTGGACGTAGCCGGGGAAGGCGTAGCGGCGGCGCACCAGCTCAACCGTGGCGATCATGCGGTCCATGGTGCGGCCAGCATTGCACACGCCGGAGCTGAGGAAGAGTCCCCGCACCAGTCCCTTGCGGTGCATTTGGTCGAAAGCGTAGGCCAAGTCCTCAGGGGTGAAGCTGAGGCGCCGAAAGTTGCGGCTGGCACGGTTAGCGCAATAGTAGCAGTCGTTCTCGCAGGCGTTGGTGAGCAGTATCTTGAGAAGATTGATCCTCTTGCCATCAGGGAGCACGGCCGGGTAGATCCAGCGGCCCAGGTCATCGCGAGCCCGGCTCGCCTGCGTGCCGCAGGCGTCACCGCACAAATCATATTGAGCCGAGCGGCCCAGTACCTCGATCTTTTGGCGAGTATCCACGCTAACCACCCCCTGTTTGGACTGCCTATATTATACGAACAAATGTTCGAAATGTCAAGGGGGCAAGCCTCAATCCACGTCGTGCCACCCTCCAGGCACTGAGCTGTCTAGCCAATGGAGATAATCAACGTCTCCGTCCACAATGGGCAGGGCGATGATTTCAGGCGTCTCGTAGCTGTGCAGTTCTTTGACACATCTCGCCAGGTGCTCAAACACGTCCCGTCGGCTCTTAACAATCAAAAGAGCTTCGCTATCGCGTTGCACCTCATCTTGCCAGCGATACACCGAGGTAATAGAGGGGACTATGTTGACACAGGCAGCCAACATCCTTTCGACCAGTGCCTGGGCTATCTTATCAGCCTCCTCCAATGAGCTGACAGTGATGAGAATCATGACATGTTCAGAGTCAGACATCCCACGTTCCTTTCCCCTTGCGGTGCGCTTCGACAGCAACAGAGCTTGGGCGCGTCACCCAAGCTCTCCCGACATACTTTGGTACGCCCGGGGAGACTCGAACTCCCAGCAAACGGTTTCGTAGACCGCTCCTCTATCCTATTGAGGTACGGGCGCCCAAAATAAAAGGCACCCTCGACAGGATTCGAACCTGTGACCTCCTCCTCCGCAGGGAGGCGCTCTAATCCACTGAGCCACGAGGGCGCGTGCTGACACCAAAGCAGGCGGGGAGAGTGGGATTCGAACCCACGGAAGAGCTTTTTGGCCCTTCAACCGCTTAGCAGGCGGTCCCATTCGTCCACTCTGGCATCTCCCCGGGCTGGCTATTTGCAATTGGCTGATTTGGCGGAGGGAGAGGGATTCGAACCCCCGGTGAGGTTGCCCCCACAACGGTTTTCAAGACCGTCGCCATAGTCCACTCGGCCATCCCTCCGGACTCAGAGAGACCTGCCCTCCCCATCCACTATTAGTATACCAAAGAGCAGCAATAATGTCAAGCTTCCGTTGGCAGATCTCACAGCGCCTGAGGGGGCTTCTCAGCTTCAGACGGGGATTTCAATCCTCTCTCTCGGCCACGAAGAGCCATTTTACAGGCTTTTTACGAATCAATAACAACCACGTAACACCTATCCTGGATAATGAGGTCAGAATGTGGCTCCCGGGGCCAAGTTCCAAAAATCCACAGGAGGTAGAGAACGACGAAAAAGAAAAGGAGAAGGAAAATGAGAAAGATCGAGCATATCTTGTTTTTGGCTCCTGTGGTGGGAGCGCTCTTGCTGACAAATAGCGGATGTGCATCCCTCCCGACAGCAAACGCAGAGGAGTTGACGGATGTGGGAAATCTGCAAAGGGAGGTGCAACTGCTCAACCTGCTCAACGGCCTTGAGCTGAGGGCAAGCCAGATGCGTTTCATCATCGAAAAGGCTCAAGAAGCTGAGGAGATCCGAGATGAGCTTATGAACAGGGCTGATGAGAACATCGAGGAAACCGTCGCCGTGCTAAGCGGGCTGAGGGCCACCCTGATGCGGGGGGAGAACATCACGGATTCCTCAAGAGAACGGTGGTTCTCCATTCACAGCGAAAACCAAGAGCTGAGGGAGAAATACCAGGCAGAGATGACCAGGATCGCGCGAGAGGTGAAGGTCATTTTAGAGGGACATCAAATCTACGCCCTGGAGCACTTCATCCCCTGCGTCATCCCGCCCCAGGGTGGAGCACGCATCGGACAGGCGGAGGACACCACCGCCGCTGAAGAGGTTCTGGCGCGCGTAAGGGCCATACCAGACGCCAAGTTCGAGAGAAACAAAGAAGAGATAGCACGAAGGATCACAGAGCACCTGAAGAGCCATCTGCCCAGGGGTTCCGTGCTGGTTATCAACGAAGAGGAGGAAATAGCAAGGATACTTGCTATTCTAGAGGAGGGAAGGGGGCTGTCCGACGTGGAGTTCGAACTGCAGAAGACTGACCTGGTCCAACAAGTGAAGTCCGAATACGAGCTTCCCGAGGCACCCGTTGATACCTGCCTGAAGATAGAGAGGCACCTCCTCGATCCCAGGATCATCCCCTTGCTGGAGGAGAAACTGGCTCTCACGGAATAGAGATACCGGTCATCAAGCGCATCTTGGTAGAACAGCCAAGCCCCCTTCGCCTCAGCGGGAGGTGTAGGGGGTTTGGCTTTCTTGTGTTATTGGCCTTAACGTGGCAGTGGATAAGGCGAGAGGGGACCTCATCGAGGGCGTAGAGTTGGGCGGCGCGACGATCTTCTTGGAATAAGTCGTTCTTTCGAATGTGCTTTTTTCTTAAGCAAGCTCCTGATAGTTTGCAGATTACCTCAGCCTTTGAACCGTGATCTAACAGGTTCCCAGAGCGATCTCTCGATCATCTTTCTTTGAAAGTCACATTCATATGTGGTTGGCTGTGCGTTAAGCGCGCCGTTCGCGAGCAAGGCGAGGGCCCGACAACCATGGCCGCAAAGATAACGCCACGGACACCCTTTGCAGGTTTCAATTGCATCAACTGTGAGCTCTCGGCACCGCTTGAAAACGGTGGACTCGCGGTACACATCGACAATATCATGAGTCCTGATATTTCCTGCGCAGAATTCTGGCGCATGGATGCCATAGCATGGATATACATCTCCATTCGCTCGAATGCTGATATAGCGCTTGCCGATGCCACAGGACAGTTTCTTGTAGAGCCGAGCAGGGCGAGAGAACCCGAATAGGTCTAGCTCGATTTCGCCAGCGAATTGCTCGTCAAGGGTGTCCGCAACCCAAATGCGTTTGTCCACATCTGGTAGGAGATCAGGGTGTCCAGCTCCTCTGCCCCAAGCTATGAATCTGGTTGTGTGAAAAGAGTTTACGTCCATCTCAAGTATCAGTCGCGCTATATTGGGAAGATCGGCTAGATTAAGGGAAGTTAAGGCTGCGCCGACCGCGGCGTTCGCTTCTGCTTCTACTAATAGTCGAAGTGCACTGACAGTTTTATCAAATGTACTTCTACCCCGGAGCCTCTCATCAATTGATGCGGTGCTGCCATCTAAACTAACCTGTACTTTGTCGAAATACTCCGCGAGTTGTTCGGCATTTCTCTCGTCTATGAGAATGCCATTGGTAACCAGACTTGTTGGAAGGCCAATTTCGGTCGCGTAGGGCGCGATCTCAAACAGGTCTTTTCGAAGCAAAGGCTCGCCACCAGTGAAAGCAATATCGGTAGGACTCAGGACAACCAACCGATCAAGGAGATGGATTACCTCGTCAGTGCTCATCTCTGATTCGAGTGGGCCTCCGGCATCAGCGTAGCAGTATAGACATCGTAGATTGCACTCGTTTGTGAGGTTCAAGTCTACGAGCAGGTAGTTTCTCTGATCGTCAGTTTCTCGGGCCTGTCTGGTATCCGCTACAAAGGATGCTTCTTCAACACGTCTGATCAACTGAGCCACAGTGTTGCGTGCTTCTTCATAGGAGATTCTTTGTGCTTCGACTACAATCCGGGTTAGATCGGCAACGCTCGTCTGACCATTGCAACAGGCCAATATCAAGGCGCCCAATGCACTACTTAAGATCCAGTTAGGTGTTTCCGGATCGATGAGAAGGCAGTGCTCACCTTTACGTTGCAAAGCACATTCCTCGGAATGCACGGCTTGTAGAAGTCTGGATAGTCCATAAGCTGACTCTATTGTTCAGCAGCCTAGCACGACAGAAGTCTCCCCCCACGGTGTTGCTGATTCTGATGTTTTCTGTGGTTCGAGTGAAAAGTGCGATCAGAAACCCGTTTTCTTTGCCTGGAATTGTCCTGAGTCGTGCCTGAAAAGCCTGACTTAAACAGATTTCACTCGCAAGATGGTCAGAAAACGGGTTTCTTGGCACCCAAAATGGGGCTTGCCCACGTCAACCACAGAATCCGTCAGAACTAGCGAGGTTGGTGCCCGGGTGCCAAGAGCCTGGCGATTTCTCACCGGGCTCTTAGCTGAAGTCAGCTCTAAGCCCGCTCCTATCAACAAGCTTCCAGCGTGTTTAGGCTTCGAGGCTGCGAATCTCTATTCGCAGATCACACGGCGCCGTTAGACCCATGCGGCCAGCGCCTAAGAGGAAGATTACCAGCACGACAGACAAGTCAAAAACGCCTGCCTCCCTAAACTACTTTGGGGATATGCATTAACCAGCATCTCGTACAGTCTGGAGCATGGAAATAGAAACCACAACCCCCAAGTAGCCTCCCGGTTTCGGGATCAACAACCTCTATTACAGCGCCCTCTATGTCTAACAATGGGAATCCAGACGCATCAAAGACGGCTCCGGGGCAACTCGCGAATTCTCTGGCAAAGCTCTCATCCTTGAGGGCTTCTGACACCAACCACTCAACGAATTCAAGCTCTTCCTCAGATAATCTCTCCCTTGTCTCTGCTATCGCTTGTTCCCAATCTATATACGACGGGGTGGCCGTCACCACCACTTCCTTCGTGACCACTACGACCTCTTTCTCGACGACCTTGGGAGTCGCCGGTGCGCAGGCGGCCAAAATCGAGCCAATAGCGGTAGCACCCGCAGCTCCACCTACTGGCCGAGCAAAGTCCCGTCTGCTCACCTTTTGGTTTTCGAGCCCCTCCTCTGCAGCATTTGCGTTTCCTTTTTCGATCTGATTCACCTTCGTATCCATTGATACCTCCTTCTTTGGAATTCTGACCAAGATACTGTCACGGCTATCATGAAATGCAAAGCCGCCTATCCTTCAACCGCTCGCTTTGGCTAGGAGCAATCGGCCAATTCATACCCATGAGTATCACCCCCCTTTTGCGCCTTCGTCAAGGGCAGGTAGTGGCAGGTGGCTAAACCTCAAACTACAGCTTGCGGGGATGTCGTTGAGCTATGTTGGTTGCGTTGTAGTATGTGTGCTATTCCCTCAAGCTGGTTACATTATATCAAAAAACGAGCCGTTGTGGTGTTTGCGCCAAGACATCGTTACCAGGTGATGGGACAGATTCTGGACAAAGCCGGTGCTCCCAAAGTAGAATGGTTGTAGAACCAACTGCATCTAAAGGAGCACCAGCTATGGCAGATATGGCCTACAGGGAAATACACGCTATGAACCCCATACAGGCAAGGAAGCTGCTTATCAGAACTTATCAGGAGACGGAAAGCATAAGCCAGACTGCCCGCCCCGTCAAATATTTTGATTTATTTCACGGGGCCCGCCTATGGTACACCTCCCGTCAGGCTTCGTCGCGAGCTCAGCCGAGCGGTGGTACGCAAGTGGGTGCGTCGCTTCCAGGCAGAGGGAGAGGAGGGGCTCAAGGACCGTTCCCGCAGGCCCCACCACTCCCCCCGCCAAACCCCTCCTGAGATAGAGAAACGTGTTAGGGAGGCCCGCAAGGCTACACGCTACGGCAGGGAGAGGCTTTCCCTTTACCTCGAGAGGGGAGGATTGGAGATCTCCCCCGACACCATCCGCCACATCCTCCGTCGTCGCTGTGACCCAACCAAAAGAAGGCGCAAACGCCGCAAGCCCTGTGTAATAAATACTACAAGGAAAGAGGTTCCATGCAATACTACTACACGGGACAAGCCCCTCTGTCCAGCCCTCTGGGCATGGGAAGTGGAGGAACCCTTCGGGCTGAGCCTCAGGACGAAGCCTTTCTCCCTCATCCAGACAGATGTGAAGGATATCCTGGACAAGCAGGCCCTCGGCCGTTCGGCTGAGCTCACGACGAAGCCCTGCCCTTTGGGACCATCTGCGCAAACACCATCTCCCCCGTTACCAATGGACAGCCTGCGACGGCCGCACTCGCCTCCGCTTCCTGGCCTACAGTCACCGTCCGAACCGCACCAATGGCTTGGCCTTCCTCGTTCTAGCCCTTTTATGGCTCCGGGCCCATGACTTAGCAAACCCTGTTACCTTCCAAACAGATTGGGGACAGGAGTTCGGGGGAGACAACCCTCAGCAGATTGCTGCTTTGGAAGCAAGATACCTCCAGCCCCTGAGAGGGCAGTTAAGACGCTATCCCCTCGGGCGCAAAGGTTGCAACGGCGGGAGGAGAGAAGCCACAGAGCTGATGAAGAATTCTATCGCCCCTATTTGCTCTCTATGCAAGACGAAAAGTATGTCCTGAACCCGGCTGCCAGATGGGTTTATGTCTATAACGTGCTACGTCCCCATCTGGGCAAGGGGATGGAGAAGAGGACACCTCTGCAAATGCTGCGACATTTGGGGCATAATGGACGTGACCATATCGCCCTCTTCCCACCCGTGCTTCTGAATAAGATCAGCACTGACCTCCTACTCTCTTGCGATCCCGGAGGGTGGTAACGAGCTATTGACCTATTACACTGTCAATAGTTTCGAAGTCCTCCGTCACGGCAACATTGGCTGGGAGAAGTGAGGTGTGATACAATGAACCATACCCAAAACTCCTCCTTCGTTTTTACAGACATTTTACAGAGCGACAATACGGGTTTTACGTAGGGGGTGGATAATGGGGTCGAATTCGTGGAAAACAGAAATGGCTCGCTGCTAGCGACGGTACTTTGCTCTCCAGATGGTCGGAGTGAGGAATAAGAGATGCAAACCAAAGCTCGTGAGATTGAAATGAGAAGAACTCCGGGAACTCGCTGGCCCTGTGGAATATGTATTTCACGGGGCTGGCTGGACCCTGCCATTGCGTTGGCCATCTTCGCTCTGGCTCTGGCCGCCTACAACGCCACCTTGACCCCCAGCCTCTCCTACCAGAGCGCGGATGGGAACGAGCTAGCCACGGTGTGCTACACCCTGGGCCTGGCCCACTCCACGGGCTATCCCCTCTATACCTGCTTTGGCAAGCTCTTCACCTTCATCCCAGTAGGCGACATAGCCCACCGGACAAACCTGATGCCGGCAGTCCTCGGAGCGGCAGCGGTGGCGCTGCTTTATCTGATCATGCTGACTATCACCAACCGCCGCCTACCTTCGGCCTTCACTGCACTGCTCTTTGCTTTCTCTGACACCTTCTGATTGCAGGCTGTCATCGCCGAGGTCTATGCGCCAAGTGTGTTCATGATCGCGCTCACCGTGTGGCTGCTGCTGAGGTGGGAAGCGGGCCGCAACAGTTTGCCCCGTGTGGCCTGCTTGTTGCTCGCTGCCTTCGCTTTAGGCCTCAGCCTGGGCACCCACCTGTCAAATCTTGGCTTTGGCCCGGCCTTTGCCCTTTACGTTCTACTGGTTGATTGGCGGGTCCTGAAGAGGCCAGCAGTGCTAGGGGGTGCTCTGGCACTTTTCCTCTTGGGCTGCCTGCAGTTCCTCTGGCTGCCCTACAAATCCTCGACTCTAAACGACGCCTTTGTGCTCCGCAACGCCCCGCGCACCTTAGAGAGCATCTACCGCTATACCTTGGGCGCTTTCCCACAGTTCAAGTTCGCTTTGCCTCTCCAGGCCATTCCCGACCGCATGGTCCTCTACCTGGAACTCCTGCGGCAGAACTTCGGCGTGGTTGGTGTCGTGCTCGGCGTCTACGGGATGTGGGAGATGCTCTTCCGCGACACCGATAAGTTCTATCTCTTCATCACCATGTATTTGGTGCACGTTTTCTTCTTGATTCAATATCGCGTCTTCGACCTGGACGTCTTCTTCATCCCAGCGCATTTCGTTTACGCGATTTTCATTGGGTATGGAGTGTATCAGCTTGCCGAGTACGTTCGCGTTTTGTTAAACGTAGTAGACTTCGGAAGTCTTGGCTGCTTAGAAAGTCGCCGCCAGTCCTCGGACCAGACTTCCGAAGTCTTGGGGTCGTGGCACGGAGCGGTGAACGTGGGGCTGGCCGTGCTTCTCTGCTTGCCTATCGCTGGGGAAGTGCAGGCCAACTACGAGAAGAACGACCATTCTCACGAGACGGCTATCAACGATTTCTACGAGAACGCGTTCGAGATCCTGCCAGAGGGAAGTGTCCTCCTCGGCCGGGGCGGTGTCTTCGGCTACGATATGTTCTACTGGAGGCTGGTCTACAACGCGCGGCCCGATGTTTTGATGTCCCACCTCACCAATCCCCGGCCATCGCCAGAAGATGTGAAGGGACGCGAAATCTACACTACTATGCGCCTCGATTCCCCCCAGGCTGGCCGCGGGCCTTGGGGTCTCCCGCCCGACTCGGTGGAATCCGAAGCCTGGCACATCCCCGTTTTGGTACGCCAGTGCGATGGCCCTATACCCGGCGGCGGGGGACGCGATTTGATCCTCTATCGGGTTAGTGCAGAGCCACCGGAGTTGGTGGTGAGACTTGCCCTGAGCGGAGCCGAAGGGGAGGTGGAGCCGGAATATCAGATCGGTCAGCAGTTGGGTGGGCTGGAACTGGTAGGCTATGACTTGGACGGTGAGGAGGTAAGCCGGGGCGCCCACCTGCACTTGGCTTTCTACTGGCGGGTCCTGAGGCCGGAGCAAGCCCTCATTGCCACCATGCTTGGAGACGAACCACTGGAGGCCCACCCATTGGGCTTGGGCAACTTGCCCCGCTACATTCGGGAATTTCGTCCGCCGCAGGATGCCCTTGTTGTTGAGGATTACCTGCTCGTTGTGCCCTCCCAAACACCTCTAGGCTTGCAGACCTTGAAGGTGGGACTGCAGAAGCCCTTGCGGCCCACGCAAGAGGGTCAGTCCAAGGGAGAAGTGCTTGAGATCGGAGAGATCCTCGTCACCCAGTGATTAAAAAGGGAGAAACCAGGTTTTTCCCTGTCTGAGCGCTGGGACGCGAAAAGCTATCTTATCAACCCAAGAACCCTTCGGGCTGAGCCCTTCGACTTCGCTCAGGACAGGCCTCAGGACGAAGCCTGGTTTCTGATCCCTACCTATGAAAAGTATCCGGTATTGAGACTGGAGGTATGCATGTCTACGGTTCAGAGGCTATTGATCCGCTGCGGGGCTTTAATCATCGTAGCTGTCTTGGTCATCGGGGCTTTTTCTCTGGGAGTATACGTGGGGGAGAGGGGCTGGACGGCCGGGCCGCCCTCGATAGTGGGTCCTGGCGGGCCGCCACCTCCCCAGGGCCCAAGGGGAGGGTCCGGCAAGCAACCTCCCGCTCCAGGCGGCCTGCTGCCGAAGGACAAGCCCGATTTAATCGGAGTCGTGCAGAGCGTGGCGAGGAGGAGCGTGACGGTGAGGACACCCCAGGGACTGCGCCTGGTGCTGGCCAGCGACGAGACGTGAGTTGAGCGGACTGACGGCCAGGAGACCAGCCTGGCCGATCTCCGACGCAACGTGCCTGTCGCTGTCTACAGCGAGTTCGGCGACGGCGGCCACACCCTTATGGCCAAAGTGATCGTCCTATTGCCGCCGAAGACATGAAATCATGCTATCCCTTTCCTCGCTTCCTAAAACTCAACCTCAGCGGTGTTCCCAGGAAACCGTAATGCTCCCTTAGCCGGTTCTCCAGATAGCGTTCGTAGGAGAAGTGCACCAGACGGGGGTCATTGACGAAGAAGACAAAGGTAGGGGGATCAACGGCAGCCTGGGTGGCGTAGTAGAACCTCAGACGCTTGCCGGCCTTGCTGGGCGGAGCGTGGCGAGCTACGGCCTCCTGCACGATGCGGTTGAGCTCGGCGGTGGGGATGCGGATTAAGCGCGCCTCCTGGACGCGCAAGGCGGTGGGCAGAACCTGATCCACCCGCTGGCCGGTCAGCGCTGAGACGAAGAGCACGGGCACGTAATCGAGGAAGCGCAGGGCGGTGCATATATGCTGTACGTAAGCCTGCATGGTGTAAGTATCCTTCTCCACCAAATCCCATTTATTGACCACCACCACCACACTTTTGGCTTCCTCCAAGACATAGCCGGCAATGTGAGCATCCTGAGCGGTGGCTCCCTCCACGGCATCTGTGAGGAGTAACACCACATCGGCTCGATTTATGGCCCTTAGTGCTCTCAGCACACTGTATTTTTCCACTCCTCGCTGGATGCGACCCTTCCTGCGAATGCCGGCGGTGTCTATGAGCACCACCGGCTCGCCCTCCCACTCCATCTGAGTATCAATCGCGTCCCGAGTAGTGCCCGGGGCCTCGTGGACGATGGCCCGCTCCTGGCCCAGGATCTTGTTGAGCAAGGAGGACTTGCCCACGTTGGGCCGCCCGACGATGGCAATCTTGACTGCCTCCAGTTCCTCCCTTTCCTCCTCAACAGGGAACGCAGCCACTACCTGATCCAACAGGTCGCCGGTGCCCGTGCCGTGCAGGGCCGAGATCGGATATAGCTCGCCCAGGCCCAAGGCGTAAAACTCCACTGCTGCCTCTCGACGCACCTGGCTGTCGGCTTTGTTGACGGCCAGTAACACGGGCTTGGCTGAGCGGCGAAGCACCCGAGCCACCTCCTCATCGCCTGCCGTCAGCCCGTCCTTAACGTCAACCAGGAAGAGGATCACATCGGCCTCGGCGATGGCCGTCTGCGCCTGGACTCGCACCTGGGCTATGAGGTCATCGTTGGAGACGAGTTCTAATCCCCCTGTATCCACCAGGATGAAGTTCACCCCGCCCCAGTCAGCTTCAGCGTAAAGGCGGTCGCGGGTGGTGCCTGGAACCTCATCTGTGATGGCCAAGCGCTTCCCCACCAGCCTGTTGAAGAGAGTTGACTTGCCAACGTTGGGCCGACCAACGATGGCCACGATAGGCTCAGACATCATCAAATCCCAAATCCCAATGCCCAAATCCCATTAACATTGGTCATTGGCTCATTGGTCATTGAATAATGACCGGTACCTGGCAAGGCTCGAGGTAGTTTCCGTCTTTCCTGACTACCACCAAACGGAACCAGTAATTCCCAGCGAGTAGGGCGGAGGTGTCCCAAACGCCCAGGAGTCCATCAGCTACAGGTTCCCCGAAGCGCTGCAGAAACGACCACTCATATACCCCCTCGTGGCGAAACTCGAACTTGTAATAGCCGAAGTTGTCAACATTGGCAGAACCAAGAATCTGGACCGGGCCCTTCAACACGGCGTTCACTGTTGGATAAGTGAGGCGAGCCCCGGGATCGGGGCATTCGGCCAGGAGGACGGGTGTGGCCGTGGGGGAGGGTACAGGTGTGGATGTGGGTGTGGGATGCACCGGCGTCGGGGTGGGCGTCTCGGTAGGTTTCGGCGTCTCGGTAGGTTCCGGCGTCCTGGTCGGGGTGAGGAGAGGGCCGATAGTTATCTCCACCTCGATGGTGTCCGGCAGGATGCTCTCCGCCTTGAGTCCCTCGGGCACGACGACCTTGGGCGTTACCTTATAGGTACCCGACTTCAAGTCGTAGAGGTCCAAGATGACTTGCACATCCTCTGGCTCCAGCGTGTCCAGCTTGGGCACGGGGCCCGAGAGGATGACATCCACTACTTCGGGCGACGGCGTGGCCTTCAGGCCAGGCTGCAGTCCCTGGATGACCAGTTCTCGCTGTACCGTCAGGCTGCTTTCGATAGCTGTCACGCTGATTCTAACCAGGACAGATTGTTCACCCAGCACCGTAACGCCTTGGGGCAGGGTCAGGGTGACCCGCTCGACAACATCAGCGTTGGCGTCGCTGACATCTATGGGAGTTATTTCCAGAGAGCCGGGTATCCCCTCAATGACCAGTGGGCTGCCGAAGATGGTTGCATTGGAGGGCTCGACGGAAACGTTGCTGATGCGGTAGCCAGGAGCTACCTGTCCCTCTAGGATGGGCCTCACAGATACTTCTTTATATCCAAGTCTCTGCTCAATAGGCACCCAGACCATGACTTCAAAAGGGGCAATATCCACCCAACCCACAGCTTCGCCTTCCTCGTTCCGCGCTAGGAGGTCTACAGGCCGCTCCACGGCTTCTTTAGCCCCCCGCAGATAGATCTCAGCCACCAACTCGCTCACTTGATCAACCATGGAGGCTGGACCGCTTACCTTCGCCTTAGAAGGAGTGACTACAGGTGTCCGATCAATGTAGCCTAGGGGGGGATTGTCCATGACCTTAGTTTGCACGGCTAGCTCCTTCTCTCTATACTCTTCCAGTCGGATGCTGACCTCGAGGGGTTGTACCTCCAAGATCTTAACGAACCGATCAGTGCAGGTGACCTGGACCTCGACGTCATGCCGGCCAGCGGGCAACCCTTCCAGGTCAACAAGGACTTCGAATTTGTCGGCACTCAACCTATCCCAACTGGTCTGAGGCGCTTGGACAATGACCTTGACGGTCTTGACGATGTCGGCGAAGATAACCATACCCTCGGCCTTGTTTAGCACCTGGAGAGGTATAGTCTCGGGGAAGGTTCCCTTCATGCTAGGATACTGTTCGTTGGTGGCTACCACCCAGACAGTGACCGCTAAGGCTATGGCCAACGCCACCGAACCCAAATTGTTCAAAACCCGACGAATCATATCTTATACCCTGCTTGTGAATCGCCCAACCCAACCCAACCAGCGAGGCAAAGCCTTGAGGAGCCGTGGCCTGTAGAAAGCCTGGAGGATCTTTCCCAGCCGCTTCACGTCGAGGCGGCGGATTATGCGGCCGTTATGGGCGATGGAGACGATGCCCGTCTCCTCGGAGACGACGATGGAGACGGCGTCGGTCTCCTCGGTTACACCCACCGCCGCCCGATGGCGGAGGCCCAGTTGACGCTCGGGTATAATATCCCTTGCCAGAGGCAACACGCAGGTGGCTGCTACTACCTCGTCCTCGCGGATGATGACCGCCCCATCGTGCAGGGCGGTGTTGGGAAAAAAGATGGTCAAGAGGAGCTCAGCGGAGACTTTCCCACCTACCCTTATCCCTGTGTCAATGTACTCTTGCAAGCCCGTCTCCCGCTCCAGGACGATAAGAGCCCCGTGACGACCCTCCGCTAAGCGCTGGCAGGCTTGGCAGATTTCCTCGATCACTCGATCGCTGGCGGGTTCCTGGCGGGTCACTAAAAGCCCCGCCCGCCCCAAACGCTCCAGAGCCCGCCGTAGCTCGGGCTGGAAAATCACGGGGATAGCCACCAAGAGGGCAGAGAGAGATTTGCTGATAAGCCAACTGAAGGCCGCTAGCCTCAGGACGCTGGTGATGAGGATAGTCAGTAGGACAACGATGATCACGCCCCGCAGCAACTGAATAGCCTGAGTGCCCCGCATCAAGCGGAACAGTCCATAGAAAATCAGGGCCACCAATAAGATATCAATCACGCTCAGCCAGTTTAGGCGTGTAAACACCCAAAGAATATCGGACAAACCTGTCCTCCATGCTGGTAACTTGGGTCCGAGGCCACCTCTAACCCGCTAATGCTTTTTCACGTAACAGACCTTGACTTTTTTGCCCTACCGCTCAGCGCCGAGCTTAAAGCTCGACGCTAAAAGAGCAAAGCCCTCCGGGCTGAAATTCAGCCCCCGAAGGGGGCTTTGCACTTTCAGCCCGGTGCTTCAGCGCCGGGCGTGCTGCGCGACACAACCTTGCCGTAACGCGAAAAATCGAGACTAGTTTCGTGCAATAGCGCTAACTCATCAACAATGCCACGATCGCTTTCTGGGCGTGCACACGATTTTCGGCCTGGTCGAAGAGGACTGAGCTAGGGCCATCGGCTACCTCGTCGGTGATCTCCTGGCCACGGTGGGCGGGCAAGCAGTGCATCACGATGACATCGGGCTTGGCCTGAGCCACTAAAGCGGCATTGACCTGATGGGGAGGGAAGTCCTTCAGACGTGTCTCGGTCTGCTCCTCCTGCCCCATACTTACCCAAACGTCAGTGTAGATCACGTCGGCCCCGCGCACGGCAGCGGCAGGATCGCGCACGAGCTCGATTTTGCTTCCGCTCTGAGCAGCAAATTCCTGGCCCAATTTCACAACGTCGTTGCTCAGCTCATACCCTTCTGGTGAGGCCAAAGCTAGATCCATGCCCACCTTGGTAGCGGCGAACAGTAGGGAGGTGGCCACGTTGTTGCCGTCGCCCACATAGGCCAGCTTCAAATCCTTTAGCTTCTCCCGTTTCTCCCAGACGGTGAAGAGGTCCGATAAAGCTTGGCAGGGGTGGTTGTAATCGGACAGGCCATTGATGACCGGCACCCGTGAATAAGCGGCCAGCTCTTGGATGTCGCTGTGGGCGAAAACCCGAGCCATGATACCGTCTACGTAGCGGGACAACACCCTGGCTATGTCCGGCACGCTCTCCCGCACCCCCAGCTTGATCTCATCCGGCGAGAGATAGAGTGCCCGGCCTCCCAGGTGAATCATCGCCATCTCAAAGGACACCCGCGTCCGCAGGCTGGGTTTCTGGAAAATCATACCCAAGGTCTTTCCTTTCAAAATGGGCTTATTGCCACCTTTCCGCCACTCCTCTTTGAGCTCCCTGGCCAGGTTCAAGACCTGCCAGACCTCGTCCGCTGACAGATCAGCGATGCTAAGTAAGTGTTTCATCTTGCCTCCTCAAGAGAGTCTCTTTCGAATTCAGGGCCAAGTCAATAGCGACTTAATTGATTCTCCTCGATAACCACAAGAAACTGACGTGGGGATAATAAGGGCAAGGCAGGGGGTGAATCTCTACCCACAATCGTTGTTTGGAAGGGAGCAGGCGGAGAGCTGTAGATAATCTGGATTCTCCGAACAGCTTGTTTCAAGCAGTCTTAACTGTCGGGGCTTTGAAGCTTCATATTGCGTGGTATCTTTGCTTCGATCAATATTTGTCAAGAAAACATCGAAATGAGCCAACGCTTCCGCAAACCAATTATAGTTGACCGCTTTGTGGTCCTGAATTGAGCTAGTTGTTCTCAGCAACTCACCCATAAAATGCAAGAACAACTTGTTGTCACTATTGTCCGATACTCCCGAAGGCAAGTCATTGATCGCCCGCTGCAGAACTTCTTCAGGCTGCAAAGATAGAGGTTCAAATGGTATAGTCCTCTTCTGACATACCAACACCAAGTCCATATCCAGTGACTGCTTGTTTCGGATGTGTGGATTGACTTTGTACTCACTCATCACAGGGAAATAATCAACAACTCGAAACCCGCTGTTGATGATTGCCATAAGAACGGTCCACCACGCTCGCCATTTGGTGTGGTGGAACGTAAAAACGAGTTTGCCATCGTTTTTCAAGACCCTGTCGCTCTCTTTGAAAACAGCCGACAGTAGCTCTTGAAAATCTTCCTCACCTTTGTCCATTCCCTTATTCACGATGACTTCCTGTTCGGTTGGGACATGCTCGGCAGCAAAGTATTGGTGGTCAACCAAGCAACTCAGCCAAACATAGAAGAAGTTTGATAACTCAGAATAATGAATACTATCAAAGTAAGGTGGGTCAGTTATTACAAAGTCAACGGAATGATCAGGGATGGAAGGTAAATCCGCTGAGTCCCCGCAAAGCAAAAGTGTGCCTCGTGGTGTTTCTTCCAGTTCCTCAAAAGAGGATACAAAATTGGCTGAAACTCTTTCATTTCTTGCCGCTACCGTCTGAACTGCTCCCTGTGAGTCCTTGAATTTGTCAAACGGTTTATGGCAATATTGCTTAGCGCGGACATAGCGGCGATAGCAATTGGTAAACGTGCCTGCTCCTTGTTTACCTACCCCCCAAACCGCGTTTTCAACTGGTGTCGTTGTCAGAGGCATGGCGTGATAGGTAAAAAGGTGATGCAGCTTACGGTGTGGATAGTTGTAAGGCGTCATCATGTTATTGTATTCCAGCGAATTGGAAAACACGGTGATAAAGGAGTTTCGGTATTCTTCTTCTGGAATTGCTCTGATTGCCTCAATCAAGTAGTTGAAGGCGAGCAACTGACGGGCATTGAAGACCTCGTGGTAATACTGGTAATTATGCCGCCGCCAACGAAGAGAGGATGCACCTTCTAATATTCTCTGTCTTGGAAACACTAATTGATCTCTAAGCTGCTCGACGGCTTGCTCAATCCAAGCAATTTTGTCCAAATCCATCGCATCTGGGGATTTGTATAACCTCGCATTACGGCATCTGCACCAGTATTCAATCGCGACGAGCCTTTCGCTCATCTTTTGCCCAGTCTGTAGAGTTTCAATGAGTGAAATCCTGCTCTTACCACATTGCGAGCAAGTGTAATAACCCTGGTTATATGTCCCCATCTGTGGATCGAAAGTGCAGCCACAAGACTGACATGAGCAATCCCCTTCACCATACCAATCGTTCAACTCATAGCACTGCGGACAAAAAACCGTGGCAGGATTAGTGCGCGAGGGTGGTTTGTTCCGACTTAGACCTTTGTTAAGCAAAGTCCGCTTGAACAAGTATGCTTTCTCACCGCAGTGTGGGCAAACGACGTAGCGTACCCAAAAGGCATAGAGACTATCACCTTCCAAATTGCAGTGAATGCAGTTTGTTCTATAGAGCGATTTAATCTTTTCGCCTGCCATCTCTTCTAGCTGGCGGAAATAGCTATTTAGTTTTTCCAAATCTACCGATTTGAGCGTCTCACGAACGATCCAAAAAGAAACAGGGTTGAGATCACAACCTATCACTTTGGCCCCGACCCGATTTGCTTCTACCAGAGTTGTGCCCCCGCCCATGAATGGATCAAGGATCACAACATCTTCCAAGTTATGATCCTTGAAGTAGTTGCTATATGGAGATAAGGAACCACCTGCTGTTGCAGCAAATAGATCGCTATCCGAATCATTAGCTAGAAGAATGATGGAACGAAATAGAGCGCCAGGACGACGTGCCCACCATTTATGCAAGGAGTACACAGGGCGATAATACTGTCTTTTGCCTGCTTCGTCTTGGGCTAATTTACTAATGATCTCTTCTGTGTGTGAATCTACAAGTTTCTTGCTGCGCATGTCTAATCCTCAAGCCAAAAAGGAGAAGAGGGCTGGTAAATCTTATAATACTCTCGTTCCAGGTAAAAGGGGTTGAGTGTTTCACTAAAAGGGAACTCGTTGCGAAACTCTTGTCGGAGACTCTTGAGCAGGTCGGCACCCAGCCGATCTGAGAAAGCACCGTGCAATGCTTGGCCATACCACTCCACCAACTGGCTTTGAACAATGATACCTTGAATGCACTGACCTAGCTGCTGACATACTCGGTCAATAATCTCCTTTTCGGCGTCCTTGCAAACTATCACAATTCGATCCGCTGCAATCTCGTCAGAGATGTCCTCAGCCAAATCCTCTGTAAGCGTGAGATGCTTGACTTGAATGGCAGGCCCGAAGTTTGCCCAAATATCCAGCCCTCTGTCGGCCGCATTCGTTACACCAGATCGATAAAGCCTTGCGGGTAGACTGACTGTTGGGTTTTGAACATCTATGCCAAGTAGTAGACGTGCGAACTCCTCAAACTCCCTCAACAACTCCATTTCAGCAGGATCGGCCGATATAGTGATTGTTACTTTCAGATGTTTAACAAGCGTGTTGAACAACGCGTACACAACAATTTCAAACGCCTTGCCTATGCTGCGCTTGATAGCTTTACCATACTCGAACTCTGCAAGAAAGGTTTCTAGATTGAAGCTCTCGATTGTTCCCTCATTAAGCAACCTACCTAGCGTTAGAATACGATGCTGCTTTTCTCGGAACTTTTGGTAGATGTAACGTTCGACGATTCCATCAACGTTTGCCTGGGCCAACACAGCCAGTATACTTGGTGGTACAGCATTTGCCTCAAAAAGATTGTCTTGGAACTTCTGTGATGATGTGCAAACTTGATCAAGGAGTAGCCGTGACACGCTGTCACGCCATCGCTTGGATGGATTGCGGTAGGATTCAAGATCGTGTTCAACCTGGAAAACAGTCAACTCACCACGCCGCACGCGATGAAGGATTTCAGCGACTTGAATGGGCTTGTACATATGAACGCGCTGCTTTGCTATCACTTTGTCCAAGACTTGCTTTGCTTGTGCAATATCGGTTTTCATAATTGGAGGCATCCTCTATATTGATCGTACAACAGATGTTGTGCTCAGCTGCAACTGACTAAATTATACACGAGTTTCATCCCCACGCAAATTACGTGCTGAGATAATACGCCATCAGGATCCAGGCCAGTTCTTAAGGGTAGAAATGTCAAGTATAAACAGACCCTTAGGGTTTTTGAAGCCCTAAGGGTCTGCCTGTCCTAGCGAATTGCCAATGCTGCCAGCAGCATTCCGGCCATGAGAAAGGGGCGTGTCCGCCGCAAGTACCACAGCTCCACCTGGCCTTGATCAAGAAAGGGCTGCAAGAGCATCTGCGGCAATAGCAGGAGGCCAACCACTCCGGCCACGACAGGCTGCCTCAAGAAGATGAGGAGAGCGATGACAGCAGCTTGTGACAATTTCAGCAGGGTTAGCGAGTGCTTTCCTTTGTTCTTGGCCAAATTGAGGCAGCTATGATAAACCACTGTGTAGAAGGCTGCTAATAAGAACGACCACCAGGTGACAGGCCCGAAAGCTGTGTGACCCGCCAGCCAGGCCAAGCCCATTTCCAGGATGGCTCGTAAGGATGGAGGAGGCGCGCTGTGTCGGCGCGCGCGAAGAAGAGCCAGTACCACGATAGCCAGGGCCGCTGCAGTCAGGATGATGACTCGCTGGCCCAGGATAATGGCCAGGACCAGTGTCAAAGGCAAGGCAACCACGAGGCCAAGCAGAGCTGAGCCCTGCCGCGGCCAAAAGACCGTCCGCCACCAGGCCAACATTCGGCCCAGCCAATTAAAGATAGAGCTGCTGGGTGAGCCCGGTGCCGTGTAGGGCAAACCAGTCAAAGTGGTCTCCTGAGCTTGCGAGTGCCAATTGATGGAGGAGACAAACCAATCCCTCTCAGCGATCAGATGCCATAGGGTACCCCAGAGGGCGTCGGCCAGGAACAAGACGATTAACAAGAACAGCAGATTCTGGCCGCTGAGCGTCAGCCAGCCTGAGGCCACGGCACCACACAGAGCCGCCCAAGCTGGGCCCAGCCAGGTAAGTGGCCGAGTAACCCGCACCTCTAACTTCATCAGCGGCCCCAACACCCAAGGCACTGGTCTTCTCCCTTCCAGATAGCGAAGTTGGACATATTATACCATAATTTTCCAATCTTGTCGCCTTTGAGACAGGCGAGCAGCTCTGCATTTTCTACAAGCAGCCTTGATTTCACCGCAGAGTACGCCGAGAGCACAGAGGCAAACTCATAAAACCTCCGCGGACTCTGCGTGCTTTGCAGTAGGCAAACAAGAAGGGAGGGCAAAGATCCCTCCCTTTTCGAAGGCCGTATCAGGTGTAACCTTAACGCTGGTCTTCAGAACGGCCTTCTTCTTCGGCCTCGGGTTCAACTTCCTCGGCCGCGATTTCCTCTGGCTGGGCCGGTACTGGTGGGGCTGGTGGCACGGGCGTTGGCAGAGGATAGGTCTGTGTGCCGAAGCGGGTCAGCACCACAGCGCCCAGGCCCAGACAGCCCACGACGAAGGCTATGATAGCCCCTAGACAGGGGATGGCACGAAGCGAGGAGATAAGCAGGGTGCCCACCGCCACAGCTATCAGAGGGGTAATGCCTTTGACTTTGAAGGCTTCCAGGAGCCTCTGGCCCACCAGCAGGCCAACGGCAATCCAGCCGAAGATGCCTGCGACAAGCGTCGCCACTCCCAAAAAGAAGGCTACAGGCGACAGGCAGATGGTGATAGCAAACAATACCATCAAGGCTGCAGCCACTACAGCGGTCAGCAAGCCGATCCCTCCGCTCGGCAGGGGAGCGGCAAGGATGGCCTGGCCGACCACCTCCGTCTGCTTGGGCCAGAAGAGGACGACCAACAAGCCGAGGGCGGCCAGGGCCAAGGCCACAAAAATGTCCCTGAAGATATTGAAGATGGAGCGGGACCAGAGGTCAACACCTCTGTCAAAGCCGAATCTTGTGGGGAAGGTCCAAAAACGAGGGAACCCTTCGAATTCCAGGCCCTCTACCTGACTGCCACCAACGACAGCCCTATCGTCTCGCACGATGTTGGCGCCAATGTCAACCAAATCCCCTTCCACGACGGCTGTTGCCCGGAGCACCAGGTTACCGCCGAAGGTGACCACATCACCATCTACCTCTCCGGCAAGCCTGGCGCTACCTCCCATGACCACCACGTTACCGTCAACCCGACTATCCTCCTCCAGGATTGCATTACCGAAGAAGATCACCAGATCGCCATCCAGTTCCTTCCCCGACCCCAGGGTGAAATCACCGCCGAAGATAATCCTTCCGCCGTTTCCGTCTGCGAAGACAGGTGTGGCTGAGACGGCCAACAGCAGTGCCAGCAGACAAGCAAGCAAAACCTTTTTCATCGTAAATACCTCCTTTGTTCTTGACTGGTTTTGTTCCCGCCGGGATTGAAACCCGGTCGGAATGAGATCAACCGTATTCTACGCTTCATACCACCTCCTACACATTGTTGATCACTGGCCGATAGACGCCTCGGCTCCCAGCCACCAGGCGAATCCAAAGGGCGATCAAGGCGAGGACGAGGAAGGAATAGCCTAACAAGGCCGGCTGGTTGAGGGAGGGGAGCGCGGTGATTACCAGCCAGCAAGCCCCACCCAGGGACTCGGCGAGGTTGAGGAGTTGGGCTATCAGTTTTGCGCCGTGGCTCAACAGAGAGGGCTCAGTGATCACCTGCCAGAGCATGGCCAGCAACCTGACGGTCTCAGACAGAGCAAGGGCCCCTAAGCCCAGGCAGGCCACTAGCAGCGCCGCCCCTGCCAAAAGCCTCTGCCTACGGGCCTGGCGTCGAGCCAAGCGCTGAATCACCCTGGCCGCAAAGCCTGGGGGCGGGCCAATTAACGGCGCATCAGTTAGGAGACGTGAGATGCGCTGCATAGCTCCACATTCCTCCTGGCAAGCTGGGCACCGCTCGAGATGCCCCTCCAGCCGATGGACCTCGCCCTGAGTTAAACTCTGATCCAGCGCCAACGACATTAACCGGCCTATACCCTGACAACTCACCATCTTTCACCTCTCTGCCACAGCCCTCTGAGCTGCACTCACCGCCTCCCTGTGCTGGTAGGCCAGTGTCCCTTGGGCCAGCATCCGTCGCGCTCGGTACAGCGTGGACTTCACTGCGCTCTCGGTCGTTTCCGTCGCTTCAGCGATTTCCTGATAGGAAAGGTCATACCAATAGCGCAGGATCACTGTCGCCCGGTAGTGAGGAGGCAGTTGGTCCAGCAACTGGCGTACTTCGTCGCGCTCCTCGCATCGGATGACGGCTTCCTCAGGCTGGCTGCTGCTGGCCAGCCAGCGCCAGGAGGGCAGTTCATCCAGTGACAGCCACCTAAATCGTCGCTGGCGTACACGGTCTATACAATAATGAGAAGCGATAGCCAAAAGCCAGGACGAGAATTTCCTGTCCAAATCATAGGTGTCCAAGCGGATGTAGGCCCTGAGGAAGGTCTCTTGGGCTGCGTCCTCGGCTTCGGCTGCGTTACCCAACATACGATAGGCCAGGTTGTAGACGGCAGTTTGGTAGGCTTCCACCAAGCAAGCAAAGGCCTCGTGATCGCCTGCCAGGGCTCTTTGAATCCAGGCCGTCTCCTCTTCTTCCATCTGCCTCCTCCTAATATATACGTATTATACCGGAAAAAGTTGCACCTTAAAAATCTCGGAAAGAGGTTAGATTAGGGCTTGAGAGGCTTGACTTTTCGAAGTGAAAAGTGTATCCTATATGTAGCACTTGGCCGTCTCTTTCCTTAAGAAAAAAGGGTGTTCCTAACCAACCACCAGTTGTGAGGAGGTTAAGTTGCCGGAAAACGTGTACGTCGCTATCGAAGGGGCCATCGGGGTGGGCAAGACAACCCTGGCCCGCCTGATAAGAGATGAGTTCGACGCCGAGTTGCTGCTAGAGGTCTTTGAGGAGAACCCCTTCCTCACCGATTTCTACACCGACCGGGAGAGGTACGCCTTCCAGACCCAGATCTTCTTCTTGCTGAGCCGCTATCGGCATCAGCAGCAAGTCGTCCCAGCAACTCTGCAGCGCAGCTCCCTCATCAGCGACTATACCTTCGCCAAGGACCGGCTCTTCGCCCACCTGAATTTGAAAGACGACGAACTGGAGATGTACGAGCGGGTTCACACTATCATGGCGGAGAAGATTCCCGTGCCCGACCTGGTGGTCTACCTGCGGGCCGATACCGACGCCCTCATGGAGCGCATCGCTGTGCGAGACCGCACCTACGAGCGGGGGATAGATCGGGACTACTTGGACCAGGTTCGGCGGGCATACGAGCGCTTCTTCGCCGAATACACCACCGCCCCGGTGCTCCCCATTGATACCAACGAGCTGAACTACGTGCGCGCCCCCAAGGCCCTTTCCTACGTAGTGAGCCACATCCGCTCGGCCCTGAGGGAGGGCACCTACCAGCGACCCCTGCCGCAGATGGGGGCCGTGCCGGTCAAGGAGGGCCTACCACCCCTCGCGGAGGGTCGTCGACGGCTGGGCGATTTCCAGCGTTGGCATCGGACTCTAGACCGAGAGAAGGGCTTTTCCGGCCGACCCTTACATCAACTTCGTCTGCCTGACGGACGAGGTGGGTGAGCTGGGGGCGGAGCTGAAGCAGGTCTGGGCAGCTCAGGAGACGCACTATAAGAAGGTGGGCAACCGCCGCGAGGCCCAAGACCGGGCCCTACAAGAGCACCTGCCCCACCTGCGAGAGGAGTTGGCCGACTGCTTGGCCTACCTCCTAAAGCTGGCCAGCTACACGGGGATAGACCTGGAGGAGGCCTACCTGGAGAAGATGAGGACGAACGTGGGGAGAAATTGGGGATGAAGAAGTTCATCGCCATCGCCGGCAACATGGGCGTGGGTAAGTCAGCGCTGACTGCCCTTCTCAGCGAGAGGTTGGGTTGGGAGCCATTCTACGAGGCCGTGGACGATAACCCCTACCTGGCCGATTTCTACAAGGACATGAAGAAGTGGAGCTTCCATTCCCAGATGTTCTTTCTAGCTCGCAAGTTGCGTTATTATCGGACGATACTCGATCGTTCCGGCAAGGTGCTAGGAGAAACCATCGAGACAACAAGAGTGGAGAAAAAAGCGCTTATCCCACTCGAAGAGCTTGGACTCTCCATGCGGGTAGAGAATTTGCTGAAAAAGGCCAACATGGCCACCGTGGCAAATGTCCTGATTGCGTTGGAGAAGGGTGAATTGCTGAGCATAAAAAGATTCGGACCAAAATCCCTGGAGGAGGTATCAACCGCGTTGCGGGCCCGGGATTTCATGCCGTCCTCAGTTATCCAGGATCGCACCATCTACGAGGACGCGGAGATATTCGCCGAGAACCTCTATCGCCAGGGCTACATGAGCGAGCGGGATTACCGCACCTACAGGGAGGTCTACGAGGCCATCCTCCTCATCCTTCCCCCGCCGGATTTGATAGTCTACCTGAGGGCCTCAGTTCCCACGCTGAAAAGCCGCATCACCATACGAGGCCGCCATTTCGAGCGGGATATCGATCCTCAGTATCTGGAGCAACTCAACGACCTCTATGAGGAGTGGGCGAGGGACTTCGATATCTGCCCTCTTCTCATTATCGCCGCCGACGAGATGGACTTTGTGAAGCACTCCGCTCACCTGGAGCAGATCGCCAGTCGGCTGGCCTTCAAAAAGTTCCCCGAATTGTTCAAAATGCTCCCCCACAGGCGCCGAGGCAGGAGAAAGATCCCCGCCCATCAGCGCGAATTCCCAGGATGGGAATAGAAGCAGTAGGGGCAGCCCTTGCGGCTGCCCTAAAAGAAGCCAAGGAGGAGGACATAATGGCCATCAATTGGGATGCCAACAAAAATGCGGCGGCGAACATCTTCGAGACCATCGGCGGCACGCCGCTGGTGAGGCTCAACAAAGTGGCCGAGGGGCTGAAACCCCAGATCATGGGCAAGATCGAGTACTTCAGCCCCACCGGCAGTTTGAAGGACCGTATCTACTACCGTATGATCACCGAGGCCCTCAAGCGCGGCGACCTGAAGCCGGGGATGACCATCATCGAAAGCTCCACCGGCAACGCTGGTATCGCCTGTGCCTTCGTGGGGGGGATGCTGGGCTATCCGGTAGTCATAGTCATGCCCGCCGGGATGAGCGAGGAGCGCAAGATGATCATGCGCGCCTACGGGGGCCAGATCATAGAGACGCCAGGGGCAGAGAGCGACGTGGACCTATGCCTGGAGAAGGTCAAGGAGATCAAAGCTGCCGAGCCGGGGAAGTACTGGGAACCGAACCAATATACCAACCTGGACAACATCGCCACCCATTTCACCACCACCAGCCCTGAGATCTGGGAGCAGACGGGGGGAGAGGTAGACATCTTCGTCGCCACCCAGGGCACAGGTGGGACGCTGACCGGCATTGGCCGCTACCTGAGGAAGATGAAGCCTGAGGTCAAGCTCTTCGCTGTGGAGCCGACCGAGGCCCCTATGCTCGCCAGGCGGGAGTGGGGCTCCCACAGGATCGAGGGCATCGGCGACGGCTTCGTGCCTCGTAATCTGGACCTCTCCATCCTCGACGGCATCGTTCTCACCACCTCAGATGAAGCCATCGAGATGGGCAAAAGGCTGGCCCTGGAGGAAGGCATCTTTTGCGGCATCTCTTCCGGCAGCAACGTAGCAGCAGCCCTTAAAGTGGCCCAGCGCTATCCCGAGGCGGGAGTCATAGTCACCATGATTAACGACACCGGCCAACGCTACTTCTCCACCGAACTCTGTGGGGTGAAGAAGGAGATCGAGATCCCAGAGCGGGAGCACCCGATGGATGATTATACCAAGGAACAGTTGGACAAGTACCAAGCAGGGTGGGTCATCATCGAGTAGACAGTCGCCAGAGGCAGAGACATAGTGGACAGCGACGTAGGGGATGTCCTCTGTCCCATCCCTCGCCGAGAAAGCCCTATCTTACGTGACTTGTGCACTGGGTTCGCCGTCTTTTCCGAGAATCGTGCAACGAGGTTGCCAGAGAGAGCATAGTGAGAAGAAACAAAGCAATCATTAGACTAGCACTGATAGCTATGTTCCTATCTCTGCTATCAACCAATGTTGAGGCTGCACCACTTGAGGCTAGGGATGCAGGTGTGAGCATGGGATTCAACCCTACAAGGACGCAGACTGCGAATCCCACCATTACGCCAGCGAACAGGCCTGCAGCAACGTGGACCTGGACAAGCACTGCCACGCAAGTAGCCACGCCTACGGCCACCACGACACCAACTAGCACTCCCACGCAAACGCCCACACTTACCGCCACCACGACACCGACTAGGACTCCCACAGAAACACCGACCAGCACACCTACGCCGACTGGGACATCGCTCCCTACCCCAACTTGGACGCCTACGCCAACCGAAACCCCCGTGACTTACTATGTATATTTACCAGTGATCTGGAAACATTATTACCCACCGGAAGCTCGGGCTCTCTGGGTGACCCGCTGGGATTACACATATCCAGAGGACGTTCAAGAAATCATAGAGCGAGCCGCCTACGCTAACTTCAACATCATATTCTTTCAGGTGCGGGGCCAGGCCGATGCTTATTACCATTCCAACTACGAGCCTTGGGCGGAGAGGCTAACGGGCACCCTAGGTCAAGATCCCGGCTGGGACCCTTTGGCTACCGCAGTGGAGCTGGCCCACGCCGCTGGCCTGGAGCTACACGCCTGGGTCAACGTCTATCCCGTATGGGTGACCTCGCCGGAGGGTCAGGCACCGCCACAAGATGTCACGCCGGAGCACCTGTTCTGGAAGCTCTCCCACACCTACGGCTGGGCCGACTGGCGGCAGTGGGATGAGGCAGGCCCTATGCTGCTGACCGATAGCCGTCCATACCTATGGGCCAGTCCGGCTGTCACGCTGACGGTTAATCACATCATATCTGTCTGCCAGGACATAATGACGCACTACGAGGTAGATGGGTTGCATCTGGATCGCATCCGCTACGCCGGCCCTGAATTCTCCCATGATCCCATCAGCAAAGCCCGTTTCGCCGAGGCTCAGATGCTCGAGCCAGATCTTACTTGGGAAGATTGGCAACGGGCACAGGTGGCGGACTTACTGAGCCAAATCTATGAGCAAGTCATCCTTACCCATCAGGATGTGATGCTGACTGCAGCGGTGTGGCCCATCTATCGAGATTACTGGGACTGGATCGCTAACGACGGTTATGACGGCTATTATCAGGATTCCCAGGGCTGGATGTGGAAAGACTTAATTGATGCCATCGCTCCTATGCTCTACACAGTCAGCACCAAGGATTACCCAGACCGCTTCGACGTCCTAGTCCGTGACTTCGTGTCCAATGCCAATGAGCGCCACGTTTGTCCGGGAATCACGGCCGATTATGATTCCTTTGATAGAATCTGGTCGAGAATTGAGATAGCTCGTCAGGCTGGAGCATCAGGTCAAGCTATATTCTCCTATTCCCTCATCAACAAATGGGGCTATTGGGACGAGTTCCGCAATGGCCCGTATGCAATCCCAGCCGATGTCCCACCTATGCCCTGGAAATGATGCCCGACGCCTACATTATGCTCAAACGCAAGAGAGCCGCTGTTCTTGATCAGCGGCTCTCGCCATTTATGATCCGTAGCGGCGGTTGTCCCTGACCGCCACTATGGGAGTTTGCTCACTGCTTGGTCACGCAAAATCTCCCCGGCTACGAGACAACGATAGCCAGTGAAGCCTTGGCAGGCCCGGGGCACATCCACAGGCAACATCAGACCGAGTTGGACTAAAGCCATGGCTAGGTGACAAAGGGGCAAGCCCATAATGCCAGCGTAACAGCCCTCGATACGCTCTACGGGGCTGAAGTTCTGGTACTGGATGGCATAGGCGCCAGCCTTGTCCAGGGGATCGCCACTGGCTGCGTAGCGCGCCACTTCCTCGTCGGTGTAGGCCCTCATCCAGACGGCGCTCTTGACTAGCTCCGTGATGGCGCGCCCCAATGCTGGATTATCGACTGTCACTCCGCTGAAGACGATGTGCTTCCGCCCCCGCAAGCGCCGCAGCATGGCTACAGCCTCGGCTTCATCTGCTGGCTTGCCCAGCACATCACCATTGAGGACGACGATGGTGTCGGCGGCGACGATCAGTCCCTCAGAGTAGGAGAGAGCCACCGTCTTGGCCTTGGCCAGGCTCAGGCGGCAGACCATCTCCTGAGGGCTCTCTCCCCCTTCGCTCTCCTCGTCCACATAGGCCGCCGCTGCCACGAAAGGCACCTCTAATAGGGAGAAGAGTTTCCGCCGTCGCGGCGAGGCCGAGGCCAAAACCAATCGTTCTGGGACCAACCTACCTCCTAGCAGCCGATTTTGCCATTTAGCTTTTGGCCGCTCACCTATTGGAGCTGCGGCAGGCGATGCCGTATTCTCCTGGCCCAGGCCAGCAATCGTTGCAGGAGATGCAGGCGGCGGGTTCCGTGCGACCCTCCTGCCACTGATTCGGCAGATCGGGTTCCCGGATTAGAGGCCGAGACATGGAGATGAAGTCAGCGGTACCTTCCTCAAGGATGCTCTCCATGACCTCAAGCGATCTCATCCCTCCTACCAGGATGAGCGGCAGTTCGGTCAGCTCTCGTGCCCGCCTGGCCTGAGGCAGGAAATATGCCTCATCCTCAGGCCTCAGGATGTCCTTTCGAGCACTGGTCGTGCCCATCCCACAACTGATCTCCACGGCATCAAGGCCCCAATCGGCCAGGTGGCGTACTATCTCGACTCCCTCGTCCAGGGTCAGGCCATCCCGTACAAAGTCCTGGACACCCAGCTTGATGAGCAGCGGGTAATCGTCTCCCACCTCGTCCCGCACCGCTGCGGCCACTTCCTCGAGAAATCGCAGCCGCCGGGCGCTGCTGCCGCCCCACCGATCGCGGCGCCAGTTGCTGGCTGGCGAGCAAAACTGGTTGATCAGATAGCCATGCGCCCCATGTAGTTGGACGCCGTCGAACCCCGCCTCCTTCGCCCGGCCAGCAGCCCTGCCGAAAGCCCCAACCAGTTCTTCGATCTCCGCCTCCGTCAATTCGTGGGGTCGAGGGCCTCCTTTGACCTGGGACACCGGCGAGGGAGCCACCGGCGTCCGGCCGACCCTTCGACTACGCTCAGGACAGGTCACCTTCTCTGAGGCCTTGCGGCCGGCGTGGTTGATCTGCATGACCACGCCGCTTCGCTTACCGCCGCTCTCCCGGTGCACGACCTCGCTCAGAGTTCGCAGCGAGGGAACAAGGTCATCCCGATGGACAGCAGTCATCGTTGAGTGGGCCTTGCCACTCTCATGAACAAAGGCGTGGCCGGTGACGATCAGCCCCACCCCACCTCTGGCCAGGTCGGCGTAGAGATCAATCATGGCCTGCTCGGGCCGGCCCTCTTCGTCACACATCCTCTCCGCGGTGGCGGAGCGAACAAGTCGGTTCTTCAACTCAAGGCCAGCGATATTACCAGCTTCAAACAAAATGGACAGGAGCTTCTCCTTTGGCAAACAAAGAGCGGGAACTTCTTCCCGCTCTACATGGCTCCTCGGGCAGGACTTGAACCTACAACCAGCCGGTTAACAGCCGGCCGCTCTACCAATTGAGCTACCGAGGATCGCTAACTTTTATTATACACATCCTCGCCCGATTAGTCAAACCCTCACACTAAATAATCCTGTAACTGGCGGCGGCGCGTGGGGTGACGGAGTTTTCTTAGAGCCTTGGCCTCGATCTGACGGACCCGCTCCCTCGTCACTCCAAGGGACTCACCCACCTCCTCCAAGCTGCAACTCCGCCCGTCCTTCAGACCAAAGCGCTTCTCCAGCACCTCTCGCTCCCGATCCGTCAACTGATCGAGCATGTCCTCTATCTGTTCCTTCAATAAATGATGTGCGGCGGTATCCACAGGGCTGGGGACGGTCTCGTCCTTGATGAAATCGCCCAAGAAGCTATCCTTCTCCGACCCCACGGGCATCTCCAACGACATGGGCTCCTGACCCAGCCGGAGGATGCGTCTGACCTCGGCTGCCTCCCGTCGCAACCTCCGCTGGAGAGCCGGGTCAAGACGCTCGCCTGCAGCCCAGGTTTCCTCAATGGCCTGCTTCTCCTGATCGGGTAGCAGACCTATCTCCAGAGCGATTTCTTCTAAAGTGGGCTCCCGCCCCAATTCCTGAGTGAGATGACGTGAAACCCGTGATACCCGGTTTACGGTCTCCAGCACGTGCACCGGGAGGCGGATGGTGCGCGCCTTATCGGCGATAGCTCGGTTGATGGCCTGTCGAATCCACCAGGTGGCATAGGTGCTGAATCTATATCCCTTAGTGTGATCGAATTTGTCCACTGCCTTGAGCAGACCTATGTTGCCCTCCTGGATGAGATCCAAGATGGATATACCACGCCCCATGTATTTCTTCGCCACACTGACCACTAAACGCAAATTAGCCCTGGTCAGCGCTTGTTTAGCCTCCATAGAACGCCCGTGGACCTGCGCTATCTCCTTGGCCAAGCGATCTTCCTCCCCTAACCCTTCGGTGAAAAGCTCAACCGATGGCAGTCGCTTGTTTTTCTCATAGCAGTCTCCCAGAAACCGCAAACTCTCATCGGGCAAAAGGTATAATCCTGTGCAGCCGTCAAATAGCTTGCCTGTAAGCTCATCCCATTTCCCGTTGCCCTCCTGCTCCCTCTTATCGAGAAAGGGATGCAGGTAGGGTTCTTGATCCCCAACGGGGTAGTTGCGCAGGGCTTGGGCCTCTTCAATCATGGAGAGCATATGCGGCGGTGCTATCGAAAGCTCTCGACAAGCCTCCTCCACCACTTCCCAGTCGCTGGTCAGGGATCTGAACACCCTGGCCATCACCTCCGACCCCGTCGGAGACCGCTTCAACTTCTTGGCCAGCTTCTCCTGGATCCTCTCCAGGTAATCATCAGCCGTCATCTTAATGGCCAATCGCATCTCTTGATTGGCATCAAGCAAAGGCACTCTACCGATCTCCCTCAAGTACATTCTGACTGGATCGCTAGTTAGCTCAGGGCCACTCAGCGGTAGGACTGCCAACTCGCTTTCAGCTCTACCTTCTAGTGCCTCCAGTTCTGACTCGGCCGGCTCCTCCCCGGCCTGATCGGCCAGATCCTCCTCGGCCAACTCGCCGGGTTCCACGACCTCGATGCCCATATCAAGCAGACGACGATAAAGAGCATCGAGCTCTTCCACATTCGCTTCGGCCTCGGGGAAGACCTCCAGGATTTCCTCCGGAGTTAAGTATTTCTGCTCAGCACCTTTGGAGAGCAGTCTCTTCACACCTGGCTTTTGCTCAAGAGGCTCAGCCATTGTTCTTCTCACCTACATTTGTTGGAAGTTGGATCGTTAGACCTTCCAACCTCCAATTTCTAACCTCCAATTAAGGCTGGCTTCACGTCGTCCGAAGAATGAACGGGCAGCTAGAGCCTGAGAGATGCCCCACAGAGCACTACGATAGGAGTCAACCACTTGGCCATATTCTTCAATTGCAGCCCCCCCCAGCTCTTCGGCGTCCGCTTGGAGGAGACGCAACTCCTCAACCAACCTTTGAAGCTTACGCTGGCGCAGACGCAGGGCCCCCTCAATCAGGGCCTTTTCTGCCCTGTCGTCATCGAGGGGTGGGGCAGCCTTTGGCCCTTCCAACAGAAGATCGAAGCGAGAATGCAGTGTCGGGTCAAGCTCCCCCCGAAGGCCCTCTAAATCGATGTCCTGAGCCCTTCGACTACGCTCAGGACAGGCTTGCCGAAGGGCCAAGCCCTCCTTCAGGCTCAAACCCTCCCGCCAGGAGGCGAATATCTGCCGGTTTTCAGCCTGGGCGAAATCATCAACATTCAGTCCGTCCGCCCCCACGTCCCGCAGCGCCTCATCCAAGCTATGAAGCAAGTGTGGCCTTTTGAGTAAAGTAGAGAGGCAATATTCTTCCAGCCCAAAGGTGAATTCCTCTCTGTCCGGTAGCGCTCCCCCCTCTTCCTTGCGTCTCTTTGCCATTTTGCCTTTCATCCCAGCCTGACGCAGGAGCGTCCTCTCGTCCACCCGAACCAAGCGAGCCAGCTTCTGGATATAGTGGGTCCGTTCGACGCCGTTACCGATCTCCTGGATGACAGGCATGAGTCTGCGCACAGCCTCTGCCTTGCCTTTGGGCGAATCCAGGTCCAGCTCCGAAGGGACGGCCTTGAAATAGTACTCCACTATCGGCAGGGCGCTCTCAACCAGCTCAGCCCACAGAGCAGGGCTCTCCCTGATCACCTTGTCGGGATCCTGCCCCTGGGGCAGGGTGATGATGCGGATGTCAACATCCAGATGGCTCTCATATTTGATCAAGCCGCCAGGAGTGGGCACGGGCACCACTCGTTCGGCCAGGGTCTCCTGAGCCAGGGCCGCGCTGCGCAGGGTGGCCTGATAGCCGGCGGCGTCAGCGTCTAAGGCCAGGGCGAAACGCTTGCTGAATCTTGTAAGCAGCCTGAGCTGGGCCTCGGTCAGAGCCGTGCCCATGGAAGCCACCACGTTGGCTATCTCGTGCTGGTGTGCCGTCAGCACGTCCATGTAGCCCTCGACAATGACGGCCAGTCCCTCCCGGCGGATAGCCCCTGTGGCCAAGTCCAGGCCAAAGAGGACGGTGCTTTTGTCGAAGACAGGGGTCTGAGGTGAGTTAATATACTTTGGAGTGGAATCATCCAGCGCCCTCGCTCCGAAGCCCACAACCCCGCCTCGCTCATCGCGGATGGGAATGATTAGTCGTCCCCGAAAGCGGTCGTAGTGACCGCTGCCATCCTCCCGTTCGATGATCAGCCCTGCCGCCAAGAGGTCCTCTCGTTGGTATCCCCTCTCTTGCAGATAATCGCCCAGGGCCTGCCAGTCGTCGCGAGCGTAGCCCAACTGGAATCTGCCGATGGTCTCCCGATTGATCTCCCGCTGGTTAAGATAGCTGCGCACCCCCTCGCCCCCGGTCGAATTCAAGAGCAGGTTGTGAAAGTACTCGGCGGCCCTCTCGTTGATTTCGCGCAGTCGCTTCTTGAGTTTATCCTCGGCTAGATCGGCTTCGGTTCGAGGTTTCAGACTCACCCCTGCTCGCTGGGCCAAGAGGCGCAGGGCCCCGGCGAAATCTAGGTTCTCCTGCCGCATAACGAAGGTGAAGACGTCGCCTCCCGTGCCGCAGGCTCCGAAGCAGTGCCAGCTCTGGCCTTCAGGGAAGACGACGAAGGAGGGAGTCTTCTCGGTGTGGAAGGGGCAGAGGGCCTTGTAGTTCCGCCCCGCCTTTTTCAGGGCGACGTAGCTGGAGACCACCTCGACTATATCCAGCCTATCCTTGATCTCATCAACGATGCTCACCTGCAGATACCTCTCTTAACATTAGCAACGGGGCTTGTTCCATCTACTCCGTCTCCCGCCAGGAAGTTACTGCCATAGGTAGGCAAAGCTCCGCAGGGGGATCAGGTCTTCCTCACGTGCAAGGTCTGCAGAGTATGCCAGGGCCACTGGAAGTGCCAGGCAGCGGCGGTAGATTGAATGCTGTCGCCCAGAGGGTTTACAGCCGCTTATCATGTCATTTGCTTTCTTCACTGACTGGAAAGAGCTTCCTGAACGTCTCAAGTTCCGCTTCCATCCAAGTCGAATAGGCGTCTCGGAGCGCAAGCATTTCATCTGGAGACATCTGTCTTATGCTCTGCCCATCCATAATCCAGATGTCAATAGGCTCGCCTAGGCCGAAGGCTCCAACATCAATAGCATCTCGGATCACTCGATAAGCCACAAGAGCACCCTGTTTAACTTCGAACTCGCGTACTTTGTAGTGTTTCAGCAGCGTATGTGCGAAGATGTCACCACTGCCAGAGCATCCATATCCAAAAAACCTCTTGGCGTTCGTCCTGACAGTCAGGAGAAATATGCCAAATGATGGCATTTCCATTTTGGCACTCGGCCAAAATAATGTCAGCGACCTGAGCTTGCTGATCGCGACCAGCGCCATACAATCCCCGATGCCTTTCTAGTTCGCCCCCTCTAATCTGGTGGACTTTCTGAAGCATTGTCTGCCTCAGTTGCGCATCGTCCAGGGATTTGGTTAGCGCCTCTGCCGGAAGGGACTCAAAGGCGTCAGCCACTCTTTGTATTAGACCCACACTCCCGGAGGCTGCCCATCCGAGGCCATTACAACGCCATCCTTGCACGCTAACGCAACAATCAAAGTCATAGCTTCAACTCCGGAATTCGACTATGCTTTCGGTTGCATACGTCGGGTATTCTTCGTAAACGTACCGTAGCAAATCTAAGAATGACTTACTCGTCACAGTCTCTTTAATGCTTCTCAACTCGCCCACGAGAGGTTCAGGAAGGGCTGCAATGACTTACTGAGCTCGCCACTTCCCTCGTTCCATCAAGCGGTAATAGCTCCATCGATGGAAAGGAGACAATGCAAGCTCGTCGACTTCGCCATCAGCAACAAGATCCCTTAAGTCACTGTACACCTGAAAGCTGCAGGGCCCGTACAGGTATGGTTCGAACACATAGAATTCTCGGAGTTCTGTGCGCTTCTCCATCCCAAAGAGAAATAGCCCTTTCATGATCCTAATGGGGTCGACTGGCGCAGCAGCATGCTTGTCCCCTTGCCCCGCAGGTAAGTAGAGAAAAGCCAGAAGGAAATCTTGCCTGTTCATATCTCCGCCCCCTTTCAACTTGCTCTAGCTGGTGGCGGCCCCGCGGAGGCCGCCACTAGCGCAATCCGCTGATCCGTTACCTATCCGTTGGCCGTCTCCTTCAGCGCCGCCTGAGCTGCCGCGAGGCGGGCGACGGGCACCCGGAAGGGGGAACAACTGACGTAGTTTAGCCCCACCTGGTGGCAGAACTCGATGGAACTGGGGTCGCCGCCGTGCTCGCCGCAGATGCCGATCTCCAAGTCGGGCTTGGTCGCCCTCCCCAGCTTAACAGCCATATCCACGAGCTTCCCCACCCCGTCTCGATCCAGCGTCTCGAAGGGGTTGTTCTCCAGGATGCCCTTCTCGAGGTAGGGAACGAGGAACTTGCCCTCCATGTCGTCACGGGAGAAACCGAAGGTCATCTGCGTTAGGTCATTCGTCCCGAAGCTGAAGAACTCGGCATGATTGGCTATCTCATCGGCGGTGAGGCACGCCCGCGGGATCTCGATCATGGTGCCGAATTTGTAGTCTACTTCGATGCCCTTCTCGGCCATGACATCCTTGGCCACCCTCTCCAGCTTCTCTCGCTCCAACTTCAGCTCGTTGACGTGGCTCGTCAAGGGGATCATAACCTCAGGATGAACATCCACCCCTTCCTTGGCCACGTTGCAGGCCGCCTCGAAGATGGCCCGCACCTGCATCTCGGTCAGCCCAGGGTATATGATCCCCGCCCGGCAGCCACGCAAGCCCAACATGGGATTGACCTCCCACATGCTGTTGACCACCTGGAGCATCTTCTCTTTCTCGGCCAGTTCATCAGGATCGTCGTTGTTGCAGCGCAGGCGGGTCACTTCCTCAATAAGCTCCTCTCGCGGTGGTAGAAACTCGTGCATCGGTGGGTCAATGAGGCGGACGATGACTGGCAGGCCATCCATGGCTCGGAAGATGCCCTCGAAGTCCTCCCGTTGGAAGGGCAGTAGCTTGTCCAGGGAGTCCTGGCGCTCCTCCTCGTCCTCAGCCATGATCATCTTGACCACGATAGGCCGCCGCTCCTCCTCGAAGAACATGTGCTCGGTGCGGCACAGGCCGATCCCCTCGGCGCCGAAGGCTCGGGCCTTAGCCGCATCTTTGGGGTAGTCGGCGTTGGTCCAGACACCCAAGCGGCGCACTTCATCGGCCCAACCTAGCAAGGTGACCAAGTCGTGCTCCTCCTCAAAGCTGGGTTCAATGGTGCTGAGAGCGCCCGCAAAGACCTCGCCGGTGGCGCCGTCTATAGAGATGAAATCGCCTTCCCTGATCTCTCGCTCGTTCACGGTGAACTTGCGGGCCTCCAAATTGATCTTGATGGCCTCGCAGCCGGCCACGCAGGGCTTACCCCAGCCGCGGGCTACGACAGCCGCATGTGACGTCATCCCTCCACGCTGAGTAAGAACGCCCTTAGCCTTCTCCATGCCGTGCACATCATCGGGATTGGTCTCCGGGCGGACTAAGATCACTGCCTCGCCGGCCGCGCCCCGCTCCTCGGCCCTGTCGGCATCGAAGACGGCTATGCCGACAGCCGCGCCCGGGGAGGCATTGAGCCCCTCGGCTAACAGATCACCTCTGTCCTTTGCCCTGTCCTTGGCCTCGGGGTCGAAACGGCGATGCAGGAACTGGTCCACCTGCGCTGGCGTCACCCGCATCAGGGCTTCTTCCCTGGTGATCAGACCCTCCTTCACCATGTCCACGGCGATCTTGGCCGCAGCCGCAGCAGTTCGCTTGCCCGTGCGGGTCTGAAGCATCCATAGTTTGCCCCGTTCGATGGTGAACTCCACGTCCTGCACATCGCGGTAATGGCGCTCCAAGAGATCGCAGATCTCCAAGAACTGTTTATATTCTTCGGGGAGTTCCTCCTCCATTTCGGCGATCTCGTGGGGGGTGCGGATGCCAGCCACCACATCCTCGCCCTGGGCGTTCAGCAGGTACTCGCCGTAAATCTGCTTCTCACCAGTGGACGGATCGCGGGTGAAAGCCACACCGGAGCCTGAGTCCCAACCCATGTTGCCGAAGACCATGGTCACGATGTTGACCGCGGTGCCCCAATCGTGGGGGAGCCCTTCGGCGTTGCGGTAACTCACCGCTGGCGCGCCGAACCAGGAACTGAAGACAGCAGCAATGGCCTGGCGGAGTTGCTCGTAGGGGTCATCGGGGAATTCCTCGCCCAGCTCCTTCTTATAGAGAGCCTTGAAGTCCCGGACCACATCCTTTAGCATGTCGGTGGTGAGATCCGTATCTTTGCCGCCTTCGGTCTTGGCTTTGTACTCGTCCAGGATGGCCTCGAACTTGTGGCGGTCAATCCTCTTGACGATGCTGCCAAACATCTGCACCAGGCGGCGGTAAGCATCCCAGACGAAGCGCTCGTTGCCCATTAGCTCGGCAAGGCCCTGGAGGGTCTCTGGGTTGAGGCCCACGTTTAGGACTGTGTCCATCATACCCGGCATGGAGACTCTAGCCCCGGAGCGAACCGAGACCAGCAACGGGTTCTTTGGGACCCCCAACTTCTTGCCCGTTTGCTCCTCCACGGTTTTCAGAGCCCTCAGCGTCTGCTCCCACATCCCATCGGGGAACTGCTTGCCACCCTCGAAGTGAGCGTTACAGGCCTCGGTGGTGATGGTGAAGCCTGGCGGAACGGGTAGCCCGGCGTTGGCCATCTCGGCCAGGTTGGCACCCTTCCCGCCCAAGAGGTCGCGCATGTCTTTGTTTCCTTCCTCGAAGAGATAGACCCACTTCTTTGTCATGGCGCTCTAACTTCCTCCTTATGAATTTATCTGCGGTGGATCATGAGTTCAATTTGCCTGTCCTGAGCGAAGCCTGCCCTGAACCCTTCGATAAACTCAGGACAGGCTCTGCCAAAGGGTCGAAGGGATTGCCTTGTCCCTGATCTACATCTCAGCCTCCTCCTTGCCCAGTACGGAGGAGGCCACGTCAACGGTGAATTGGTAGAGTTCGTCATTGGTGGCGTCGAGGGTGTAGCCATTTCGTTCTAAGAATTCGATTAAAGCGAGAGCTGCGGTTCACTTATTGCCGTCAATGAAGGCGTGGTTCTTGATGAGCAAGCGGCTTCCAAGCGCTCGAGGCTCATCAGGCCAAAGGAGCCGCCGAATTGACAGATGGCGCGGTCGTGAATGAGCAGGACTTCAGCAGGGGAAAGGTAGCGTACTTCCACGGTTAAGAATCGGCCAATCGCTCCAGGGCTGAGCGACACTGTACTGAGGCGGCGTGCACGCGCTCCATCATCGTTGCATTAGCGTCTCCCAGCCGCTGTAGAATGATCCTCCCCTCTCATCAAAGGAAAGGATTACCGCGATGGTTTTACCCTCATTAAGCCCTTCGGCCTCTAACCACCTCAGCATGTCTAACGGTAACTTCTCTCGTTCCACCACTATGCTCGTCATCCCGACTCTCCCGCTCAAAGCGTATTGCCTTTGCTTGAATTATATCGCCATCGGCCGATTTTGGCAAGGTCTAGAATCCCTCCACCTTGGTCAAATCCACGATCCCTTCCGTCAAGGCGGCGATGCGCTGCAGAAGGGCCAAGCGGTTCTCCCGAAGCGCCCTATCCTCGGCCATCACCAGCACGTCGTCAAAGAAGGTGGTGATGGGTTCGATCATCGGCTTGAAGGCGGTGAATAGCGTGTTGATGCTGCTATCAGGGCCCACCTGGTCCTGGCAGACTAGGTAAGCTTCGTAGAGGCGTTGAGTGGCCAGCTCGACGAACTTAGCCAGATCTAGTGGGAAGCTTATGTCGAATTCACGCACGATGCGCACGCTGCGGCTGTAGGCCCACAGGATCTCCATCCAATCATCTCGCGCGACCCAGGGGGCGAACTCGACCACGGTCTGGTAGGCCAGGTAGGGGTTATCGCCTCGTTCTGCTAAGACCGCATCCACCAGGTCGTAGCGGAAGCCCGCTTCCAGAAGCCAACCCCGCAGCCGCTGCACGATGAAAGCCAGCACCTCGGCCAGCTTCGCCCCACTAACTGGCACTGGAAGAAGCTCCGCCGCCTCCTGCAGCCCTTCCCCCAAATCAAAGGGGATTGTTCGCTCGATCAGCACCTGAACGATGCCCAGAGCCGCCCGGCGAAGCCCGTAGGGGTCAGCCGAGCCAGTGGGGGCTAGGCCAACGGCAAAGAGGCCCACTAAGCTATCCAACCGATGAGCCAAGCCAACGACGATGCCAGGCAAGGTTTCGGGGAGCCGATCGCCGCCGAAACGGGGCAGATAGTGCTCGAAGATGGTCTGGGCGACGGTAGGGTCCTCACCGGCCAGCAACGCGTACTCACGCCCCATCACCCCCTGAAGCGAGGTGAACTCCACCACCATCTGGGTGGCCAAATCCGCCTTGCAGAGGTGAGCAGCTCGAATTGCCGTTGCTGTCTCTGCCTCCGAAAGGCCAAGCGCAGTGCTCAGGTGAGGAGCCAACTGTTCCAACCTTTTCGTCTTGTCCAAGACAGAACCCAACTGCTCCTGAAAGGTTAAGGTATCCAGGCGGGGCAAGAAGTCTTCCAACGTCTTCCTCGTATCGGCCTGGTAGAAGAAATCGGCATCGGCGAAGCGGGCCCGAAGCACCTCCTCGTTGCCTCGTCGAACAATATCTAGATGCTCGCTATCGCCATTGCGCACAGCGACGAAATACGGCAGGAGTTCTCCATCTTTCACCACAGGGAAGTAGCGCTGATGCCCCTTCATCACTGTGACAAGGACTTCCTTGGGGAGCTCCAGGTAATCTGGTTCGAACGAACCCAAGAAGGCAGTGGGGCATTCTACCAGGTTGGTCACCTCTTCCAAAAGGGCCGGGCCGTCGGGGATCCTCCCGCCCACCTCGGCGGCCAGCTTATCTGCCTGCTCGCGGATCATCTGGCGCCGCTTTTCCACGTCAACCACGATGCCGTTGGCTTCCATGAGAGCGAAGTAGTCCTCAGCCCTCTGCATCACGATTTCGGGCGAGCCCAGGGGCCTAAGCCCTCGCAAGGTGCGGCCGCTCCTCACACCTGCGTACTCAAAGGGGATGACGCCATCGCCCAGGAGGGCCACGATCCAGCGGATGGGGCGGGAGAAGGCCACGCCGCTATCGTTCCAACGCATGGAGAGCGGAAAGCGCAGGATGGCGATCAGGTCGGGCAGGAGAGTGGCTAGCACCTCGGCCGTTGGCCGCCCCTTCTCCACCTTGAAGGCAACAACGTACTGACCACCACCCAATTCGCGAACCTCCAGGCTCTCAACAGCTACTCCCTGGCTCTTGGCAAAGCCTCGAGCCGCTCGAGTAGGTCGCCCCTCTTCGTCGAAGGCTACCTTAGCCGGGGGGCCCTTGACCAACCCCTCTTCGTCGCGCTGTCTGGCAGCCAGGTCCTGAACGTAGACGACCAGGCGGCGCGGCGTGCCCGTAACCTGAATCCGGCTGTGCTCCAATCGTGCCTCGGCTAACAACTTGGGCGTGAACTCCTCCAGTTGGACAACAGCAGAGGACAGGTCGCCCGCTGGCAACTCCTCGGTCCCCATTTCAAGGAGCAGGGTCGCAAGGGCACAAGGTCGCAGGGGCACAGGTTGCGCCTTCACAACTTGCTCCTTTGCTCCTCTGCTCCTCTGCTCCTCTGCTCCTCTGCCCCCTTGCTCCTTTGCCAGCAACGGAAACCCCATCTCCTCCCGCTGCTTCACATACGCCTCAGCCACGGCTCGGGCTAGCTCCCGCATCCTGGCAAAGTACCTTGCTCGTTCAGTGACACCAATAGCGCCACGGGCATCAAGCACGTTGAAGGTATGAGAGCACTTGAGCACATAATCGTGGGCAGGGATCACCAAACCCCTTTCCAGGGCATTCTGTGCCTCGGCCTCAAACAGATTGTAAAGCCGAGTCAACCTCTCTACATCAGCCTGCTCAAAGTTGTAGATACAGTGTTCGATTTCACTCTGAAGAAAGACGTCGCCGTAGGTGAGGCCATTGAGCCACTCAATTTCGGTAAAGCCCTGCACCATCTGCAATGGGATCATGATGCGCTCTAAGCCATAGGTCATCTCCACTGAGACAGGATCAAGGGGGAAGCCTCCGGCCTGTTGGAAATATGTGAACTGGGTGATCTCCTGCCCATCCAGCCAGACCTCCCAGCCCAGGCCCCAGGCGCCCAGGGCTGGCGATTCCCAATTGTCCTCCACGAAACGGATATCGTGCTTTTGGGTATCAATGCCCAAAGCCTCCAGGCTCTCCAGGTAGAGTTCCTGGGGATTGCCTGGGTCCGGCTTCAGGATGACCTGATACTGGTACCATTGCTGCCAGCGGTTGGGGTTCTCGCCGTAGCGTCCGTCGGCAGGGCGAACCGAAGGCTCGACGTAGGCTACGTTCCAGGGCTCCGGCCCCAGCACCCGCAGGAATGTAGCTGGGTTCATGGTACCTGCACCAACCTGGACATTGTAAGGTTGCCACATGAGGCAGCCATGATCGGCCCAGAAGCGCTCGAGCCGCATGATAACCTCTTGGAAGGTCAACAATTCCTTCATCTACATCCTCTTATCTGTTTCCCATCCGTTGCCGGCGCACGGTCTTGAGAAATGCCACCGATTTCAAATCCCGCTCCAAGATGTAGGTTATGTAATGATACATCATCGTTTCTAGTTCTCTGTGCAGCGGAGGACTGAGGCGAAGACGGCGGCAAGTCTCGTAATCCCTGGTCTGCAGGAAACGCAACACTTTTAAGGCGATCAGAGTTATCTCCTGTGCTCCCCGATGGTTCTCGCCACAGTTGGCACAGAGGATACCGCCATCGGCGGCACTGAAGAAATTGGACACCGGTTCGATTTGACGGCGGCAAGCAACGCACTGGAAGAGCTGAGGGCGATAGCCCAGCAAAGACAAGAGACGCAACTCAAAGAAGCGGGTAGTCAGATCCAGATCAGAAGCATCGCCCAGCCAGCCCAACATGGCCAACAGAAGGTCAAAGAGAGGGCGGTTCTCAACCCCCTCTTCCACAAAGAGATCCAACAGTTCCGCCGCATAGTAAGTGTAGGTGGTGCGCAAAAGGTCCTCTCGCAGGGGTCGGAAGGCGTGGACGGTCTCGGCCTGGGTCACGATGTCCAAGCTTCGTCCCCTGGCGATGAGGAGTTGACTGTGGGTGAATAGCTCCACGTGTCCGCTCTTGCGGCTGGTGGGCTTGCGCACCCCCTTGGCAATGGCCCTGATCTTGCCCAGTTTGGGCGTATAAAGGGTCAAAAGGCGATCGGCCTCGCCGAAGTCACTTCTTCTCAACACTATAGCCTCAGTACGGTAAAGGCGTTCTCTTCTCATGACCAGCCAATAAGCTAATAGCTGATGGCAATTAGCCTAACCTCCCCTAACCGTGCCATACCTGTATGGCCTTTCCCAATTCTCGGCCATCTTCTCCTGGTAGAGCTTCTCAGCATCCAGGCCAAGGGCTGAGAGGAGGTGCAAGATGCGGATGATGGCATCAATCAGCTCGTCGCCCACAGTCTCCAGGGGCTGGCCCTTTTTGTAGCAGTCGCTGGCCTCGGAGATTTCGCTGTGGATCAGAGCCAACATCTCCCAAATGCGTTTGGGCTCGGCAGAGAACCCCTTTGCATCGCACATGGCCCTGACCTCAGCCATTTTGGCATTCAACCCAACCCGCTCCATATCGGCTTCTCCACGCACTCCCACTTGAGTTTAATTATACCATCGGCTTCACAAGGATGCAAATAAAAAGAGCCGCCCTTGGCAAGAGCGGCGTTGGTCTCTACTCTTTCATCCCAAATGCTTGGATCTAAAAGCTTTTGGCAGTAGCTCTTGAAGGGCGAAAACTCGATATTCGCCAGCCCCATTAGCCACTATTACTTGAATGTCTTCTCCAAATTCCATCAACACCTGGCGGCACGCACCACAGGGGGGGACGCCTTTCTCGGTGACGACGGCAATGACCTCGAAATCCCTCTCGCCCTCCGAGACGGCCTTGAAGACAGCCACACGCTCAGCGCAGATCGAGAGTCCATAGGAAGCATTCTCCACGTTGCAGCCCGTGTAGATGCGGCCCGACTTGGCCAGCAGCGCCGCTCCCACAACGAAATGCGAATAGGGGGCATGAGCCTTCTCCCGCGCCTCCATCGCTTCGGCGATCATATCCTCAAAGTCCATCTATTCCTCCCTCACTTTGCCCCTCACCCGCGCCGGGACGCCGTAGGCTATGCTGCCTGGAGGGATGTCGTGAGTCACCACCGAACCGGCCCCGATCTTCGCCCCAGCTCCTACGCGCACGGGAGCCACCAGCATGGTATCGCTGCCAATGAAAGCGCCATCCTCGATGACGGTAGGGTGTTTACGCTGGCCATCGTAGTTGCAGGTGATGGTCCCCGCCCCGATGTTAACCTCCTGGCCCACTGTGGCATCTCCCAGATAGCTGAAATGCCCCATCCTGGTGCCCGGGCCCAGGTACGAATTCTTGACCTCACCAAAGTTGCCCACGTGCACCCCCTTGGCCAGGTGCGCGCCCTGGCGCAGGTGGGAAAAGGGCCCGACGTCCACGCCCTCCTCCAGAACAGCTCCTTCGACTACCGAAGCCTCGACGGTGCATGTGTCGCCGATGGTCGAGTCGCGAACGATGGTGTTGGGGCCCAAACGGCACTGGCAGCCAATGGCCGTCGCGCCCTGAAGGTAGGTGTTGGGGTAGATGATCGTATCTTGACCGATCTTGACGGTGGCATCTATGAAAGTCAGGGCAGGGGCAAGCAAGGTAACACCTTCCAGCAGCCACTTCTGGTTTATGTGCTGCCGCATGAGCGCTTCCGCCTGGGCCAGATGCGAACGATCATTGATCCCCAATACCTCAGTGACATCGCTGATCTTCAGTGCTTCCACCACCTCTCCCTCAGCCACGGCCATAGCTACCAGATCGGTCAGGTAGTACTCGTCTTTGGGGCTGAGGGGAAGCTGGGCCAGGTGCGGCCAGAGCCAATCGCTGTCGAAGCAATAGACACCACAATTGAGCTCTCTGATGGCCTTCTGAGCGTCGGTGGCTACCGCCTCCTCCACGATGCCAACCACCTGACCGGCTTCGTCGCGCAGGATACGCCCAAAGCCCTTAGGATCGTCGGCCTCGACAGCAAGCATGGTGATAGGGCCCTTCTCCTCCTCGTGCAATTCCAACAATCGCCTCACGGTGCCGGTAGATAGGAAGGGCATATCGGCGCAACAGACCAAAACCGTCTCGCTTCGGCCTTCTAGCAGTGGCCGAGCCTGGAGGAGAGCATGCCCTGTGCCCAACTGTTCCCTCTGCTCCACATAGATGACTTGATCGCCTATAGCCCGACGCACTTGATCCGCGCCGTGGCCCACCACCAGCAGCGGCTTCTCCGAGATGAGCTGAGCAGCCATCTCTACAGCGTATTGGACCATAGGTTTGCCGGCCAGAGAGTGCAGGGCCTTTGGCACCTCTGATTTCATGCGTGTGCCCTGGCCGGCAGCCAGGATGACGCTTGATAATTTGCTCATATGCTTACCCGCGAATATTCTATCACACTCCCAACTTGCAGACAAATTCAGGAACAGGCAAACGTTTTGAAAGCCTCCGTCCGTTTTGTTGTCACAACAAACGGTTTCCCAAATACCCCACCGATAGGGGCAACCGCGAAGATTGCCCCTATAGTTCAAAATGTCTGAGGAATAGATCGGATCTATGCCTCGTTGATTTTTGCCTCAACTTTTCCATGCCATCTACGCCCCCCAACCAGCAACGATTTGACGAGCCATCTCCCTCGCACGGGCGAAAATCTCACCCTCATCCAGGGTCAGAAGCACTCGGTCCCGCATCACGACCCGGCCGTCAATAATGACAGTGCACACATCGCTGCAATGGGCGGCATAAACCAGGTGCGAGGTGATGTTGTATACTGGCACCATGTGCGGCACGTCCAAGTCCAGAACGATCATGTCCCCCCGCTTCCCAACTTCCAGCGAGCCCAACCGGTCCTCCAACCCCAGCACGCGGGCCGCTTGCAGGGTGGCCATGCTCAGCGCCTGGCGGGCAGGAATCACTGTGGGATCGTGGGCCATCACCTTGTGAAGCCTGGCAGCCGTCCCCATCTCGCCAAACATGTTCAGGTCGTTGTTGCTGGCCGCGCCATCGGTTCCCAGCCCAACCTCGACACCTGCCTCGAGCAGCTTTGGCACCGGAGTGAAGCCAGAGGCGAGCTTCAACTGGCTCTCCGGACAGTGAACCACGCCAACCTCGTATTGAGCCAGCAGCTCGATATCTTCGTCTGTTAAATGCGCGGCGTGAATTGCTACGGTAGTGGGTCCCAGGACACCCAGGTCTGCCAGGCGCCCAACGGGTGTACGCCCGTATTTTTCAATGCTTTCTTGCACCTCGCTCTGCGTCTCCGACACGTGGAGCAGGTAGGGCGCACCGTACTGATCGGCCAGCGCCTTGCCCTGCTGCATCAGCTCCGATGAGGCAGCGTACGGGCTGTGCGGCTGGATCGAAGGAACTACCAGGGAGTCATCGCCCCATTTGCGCAGCAGATCCTCGCTGTATCTGAGTCCCTCCTCGGGGGTCTTATAGTTGGCGTTTGGAAAGTCGACCAGTGCCCCTCCGACAGCCACGCGAATACCGGCCTCTTTGCACGCTTCGGCGATGTCATCCTCGAAGAAGTACATGTCGCAAAACAGGACAGTACCAGAGCGGATCATCTCTGCCGCCGCAAGCTGAGTGCCCAGGCGAACGAAGTCCGGGCCGAGCCATTTGGCCTCTTCCGGCCAGATGTACTCATGCAGCCAGGTCTCCAACGGAAGATCGTCGGCGAGCCCGCGAAAAAGGGTCATCGGAGCATGGGTGTGGGCGTTTATCAGGCCGGGCATGACCAGCTTGCCGCTGGCATCAATCTGCTCCCGCCCACGATATGCCCGCTCTACCTCCTCGCGTGGCCCCAGGCCAACGATGGCTCCCCCATCCACGGCCACCGCCCCTGGGTCATAGATATTCCAATCCTGGTCAGCAGTCAACACGACGCCGCCGACCACTACCAGATCAACCTCGTGCCAGACCATTCATAAGCCTCCCTATCGCTTGGAGTTCTCTCGGAAAGGGTAGCAGCCCAACCAAGTTGGGCGTCATTCGGCCCAAGACCGCCAATGCGATTGGCCTGCTACCCGTTGGATAAGGCCGACGTTCGGCTTTCCGAGAGATCCCTCTGGTAAAGACGGATGCCAGCTTATTTCAGACAAGCACTCGCAGGGCCTGAGGGATTATTTGGAGAGTCGCTGGTGCCTCGCCGATCAGCTCCCCCTCAGCTTGGATGAACATGCGCTCTCGGGCTTCGACATGAACCTCCTTGGCGTGGCAGAGGCTCACCTTGGGATGAGCCAAGTGAGTGCCCCTGTAGACCCGAGGTACGTTTATAACGACCTCTAACTTGTTCAGGTTGCCCAGGATGATCACGTCGAAGATGCCATCGTCGAGCGAGGCCCCGGGTGCAATGAACATGCCCCCGCCGAAGTAGCGCCCGTTACAAAGGATGACCGAATTGAGCCGCCCCTTCAAGTGCTGGCCGTCGAAGGAAAGCTCTACGTTCTTGTTCCGATAGGTCACCAAGCTAATGAAGAGACACGCCAGGTAAGTGATAGTGCCCCCCAGAACCTTGGGGAAACGGTTCGCCACTTCGGCCACCTCACCGTCAAAGCCTAGGCCAGCCGCATTGATGAAATAACGCTCCACTTCTCGCCCTTCGCGGAGGCAGGTTATTCGCCCCAAATCTACGAGCCGGGTTTCGAGGCGCAGGAGGTGGCGGCAAGCCCCCACGTAATCGCGCGGAATGCCCAGCGTGCGCGAGAAGTCGGCTCCCGTGCCGCAGGGGATAATGCCCAGGGTAACCTCTGGGTCAACAGACCCCTCCTCTACCAGGCCGTTGAGCACCTCATTGACAGTGCCGTCCCCGCCCACGGCCACGATGGTTCGATAGCCATCGTCGAGGGCCTGCCGAGCCAATCGTGTAGCATGTCCGGGCTCCTCGGTGAGAGCGGCGTCGAACTTAGCTCCCTCAGCCTGTAGGAAGTCGCGAACGCGCGGCCAGTTCCTGCCTACAGCACCATTGGCCGCTGCCGGGTTTACGATCAGCTTCATTTCCCCACTCATCATCGTTCCACCTCCTAAACTACCAGACGCTCGACAGCTTGCCAAGTACTCGGACAGGTTAATAAGGCCGATCCCTGCCGCATTTGGCGTTTCTATGGTTCCACCCAATCTTGGGCCTGGACTTCTCACCCTTCCTCCGGCTGTTGGAAGAGGTCGAGGACTTTCATGACCAAGCCCATGTTGCCTTTGACTTTGAGCCTGCCCTTCATGAAGGACCTCATGACGTCGAGCTCCCCCTTGACCATGGCCACATAATCAGCGGCAGCGAGGCTTATAGTCGCATCGGGGGCAGCGACAACCCCTTCTTTGACCTGGCACTGCTGATTGGCGATCTCCAACACCCAATTGCCGCCCTCTTCACCAGTTAGCTCGAACTGACAAGTGGCCTTGAGGCCCTCGGCCCTCTCAGGCAGAAAGGCGCTGGGCATAGCCTCGATGATCTCCTTGGCTGTATCAAGTACCGGCACTCTTCACCTCCCCAGATTTTGTGGTTTTCAGGAAGACCCAGTACATCACAACTCGCAGCCGCGGACGGCTCTGTCCGCCCACAAAAGCGGCCACAGCGGGCCGCCGCTACGGTTCATGGTGATCTACTGGGGCTATTTATGGCAAAGTATATCACGTATACACCTTAGTTGTCAACCTCAATTGACATCTGCTTAGGAGGATGATAAAATAAGGCTGGCCTGAGCCGTCTGATGCGTAGTGGGGCTGGCCAGACTAAAATCTAAGCAAGAAGGAGGTAAAGGTACGATGGAAGCAAAGGGAACCAGCGAAGAGGTCAAGGCACCCTCACAGGAAGTTCCTGAAAAGATCGAGATCACTAGTGATGAAAGGACGTGGGCTATATTGGCGCACGTGAGCATTCTCCTGGCAGTGATCACGGCCGGCCTTCTGGGGCCTGTGGCCGCTTTCGTCATCTGGTTGGTCAAGAAAGAGGAGTCGGACTACGTGGCAAAACAAGCCCTGCAATCCTTGATCTACCAGATCGTGGTGGTGATGCTGTCGTGGATCATGTGGGTCGCCATAGGGGTGCTGTCCGCAGTTGTGATCGGCATCTGTTTAATACCCCTAGGCATCGTGCTCAACCTAGCAGCCATTGGATACAGTTGTTACGCGGCCTACGTTTGCTCCCTTGGCCAAGAGTTCAGGTATCCCATAATCTGGGACATGGTTGCAACCCAGTAGCAACGCTGCCCGAATCTTAAAACGCTCAACCATCGGCATCTGAAAGGGAATCGCCGATGAAACCCAAATGGCAGATAGCGCTGTCAGCGCCTGAAGATCACCTGGCCCGCTTTCCGCAACTCTCGCCCCTCATCGTCCAGTTGCTCTATAACCGCGGCATCACCGCTCCTCAGGATGTACAGGATTTCCTGGCCGGTGCTCGCCCCGAGGACAATCCATTTCAACTCAAAGGGATGAGCGAGGCTGTGACCCGCCTCCGCCAAGCCATTCACCGTGGAGAACTTGTGGCCATCTACGGCGACTTCGACGCCGATGGGGTAACGGCTACAGCCCTCCTTGTGGAGACACTCTCGGCCCTTGGGGCCAAGGTAAAGCCGTACATCCCCCACCGAGTGGACGAGGGTTATGGCCTGAATATAGGTGCCCTACGCCAATTAGCATCTCAGGGCGTTGGGGTGGTGGTAACCGTTGATTGCGGTATCCGCTCCGCCACCGAGGTGAGTTGCGGAAGAAAGCTGGGCCTGGACCTCATCATAACCGATCACCACTCGGTGGGGGAGGAGATCCCTCCAGCCTTGGCGGTTATTAACCCCAAACAACCCGACTGTCCTTATCCCTTCAAGGACTTAGCGGCGGTAGGGCTGGCCTTTAAGCTGGCCCAGGCCCTTCTGAAAGCCAATCGCCAGGTGCCTGTGGCGAAGGGCGAGGTAGGTGTAAACGAAGAGGATTTGCTAGACCTGGCCGCCCTGGGCACAGTGACCGACCTCGCCCCATTACTGGGGGAGAACAGGAGCCTGGTCAAGCGGGGTCTGGAGAGATTAAACGCCACTAAGCGCTTGGGCTTGCGGGCCATGATCGCCCAGGCAGGGCTGAAGCCGGGCCAGATTGATGCAACGACCATCAGTTTCGTCTTGGGGCCGCGCCTCAACGCCGCCGGCCGCATAGATGATGCCATCATAAGCTACGATCTCCTCCTCTGCCGCTCTCCAAATCAGGCCGCGAATCTGGCCCGAGAGCTGGAGGAGCTAAACCAGCATCGTCAACGCCTGACTGTAGAGACACTTGAGCTAGCGCGGGAGCAGGTGCTGATCGCTGGCGAGAGCGAGAAGCTCCTCTTCGCGGCCGCCGACGATTTCCTGTCCGGCATCGTTGGCCTGGTAGCCGGCCGCCTGACAGATGAGTTCTATCGCCCCAGCCTGGTCGTTGAGCTGGGTCCAGAGGAAAGCCGAGGTTCGGCACGCAGCATCTCCGAGTTCAACATCACCGCTGCCTTGGATCAATGCAGCGATCTCCTCATCAGATACGGCGGCCACGCTGCCGCCGCTGGCTTCACCGTAGCTAATGATAAGCTGCAGGCCCTGCGAGAACGCTTGCAGGACTTGGCCACTGAGCAACTAGAAGGAGTGGAGCTAACCCCAACGCTCCTCATTGACGCCGAGGTCGAGCTATCCGAAGTGGATTGGGCTACCCAAGCCCTGCTGACCCAGTTAGAACCCTGCGGCTACGCTAATCCCTCTCCCCTCCTGTTGAGCCGCCGGGCCATCGTGCGGGACGCCCGCACTGTGGGCACAGAGGAACGCCATCTCAAGCTCACCCTAAGCGATGGCCGGATCGCCTGGGACGCTATCGCTTTCCACCAAGGCCAATGGGCTGACCAGCTTCCTGGTTACATTGACGTCGTCTACTCCTTGGAAGTCAATGAGTGGAATGGGGAGAAGCGATTGCAACTCAACGTGAAAGACCTACGGCCTTCGGGCTGAAGACAAGCAAGGACGGGACGGAGAGCCTCCACTACATCGCCATCCACCGCATAGGGGCAGCCCTCTGTCCCTGCCCTGGCTGGCTTGGGGATTCGGCTTTTTGGCCGACTTTGGCTTTTAGCAGGCCTGGTAAGGCAGAAGTTACTTTTCGGCGGCCAAGTGGCGTAGGAGGTGGCAGGAGAACAAACCTTGAAGAAAGCACTCCCAGCCTTGGTCTGCCTTGGATTATTGATCCCGCACATCTGGATTGTCAAGCCGGCCTACGCTGTAGGACCACCTGACCCTCACTTCGGGGCTGTGGAGGCTTTCGAAGCCCCCGATCAAGCCACTTTGGCCGGCGTGGGCTGGGAACGGATACTCTTCTGGTGGTATCAACTGCAACCCAATGGCCCAGAGGATTGGAATGAGCACTACTTCCCCGACGAGATCTTGGAGAGGGAACGCACTCAGGGCCGAGAAGTGGTGGGCCTGCTCAATAACACTCCCCACTGGGCTACCGATGGCGATCCTCTTCGCGGCGTGCCCCGAGGACTCTACCTGCCCCACGACGACCCAAACAACCTCTGGTCAGCTTTCGTCAGACGCATAGTTAGCCGCTACGCAGGCCGCATAGATCACTGGATCATCTGGAATGAGCCCGATGTCTGGGACGAAGAGCACGTCGGCCATACGTGGGCCGGTTCGGTAGAGGACTACTACCAATTGCTGAAGGTGGCCTATCTGGCAGCCAAGGATGCTAACCCAAACTGCGTCATCCACCTGACAGGACTGACCTACTGGTGGGATTGGGTTTATGGCCGAAGGCAGTATTTCGAGCGGTTTCTGGACGTCGTCGCTCAGGACCCCACGGCCCCGCAGCACAATCACTATTTCGACGTCGTTACCCTGCACATCTACTTCAAGCCTCAGACGGTCTACGAGATCACCAGCTTTTTCCGCCAGACGATGCAGGAGCACGGCCTGGACAAGCCCATCTGGATCAACGAGACCAACGCCGCCCCCTCCCACGACCCAAGCCGGCCTGTGCATAATCCCCGCTTCGTGATCAGTCTGGACGAGCAGGCATCGTATATCATTCAGGCCTGCGCTTTGGGCCTGGCAGCCGGGGTCGAGCGCATCGCTGTCTACAAGATGATTGACAAGCCCGGCGACGTCCATGCCAATCCTGAGCCCTATGGCCTCGTCCGTGCCGATGGCAGCCTCCGCCCAGCCTTTCATGCCTACCAGGTGGTGACGAACTACTTCGCCGGCGTCCGCAAGGCCAGCCTGGTCCGCCGGGGGGAGATTGATCAAGTTACCATAGATCGGGGAGAGAGGACGACCACCGTGCTCTGGAATCGTTCGCCTGTAACCAGAACAGTAGCCGTACAGGCCATAGCCCCCCAGGCTATCCTGGTGGACAAAGAGGGGCAGAGCCGGACACTGACTCCGGACGTTGGTCAATACGTTCTGACCTTGGCTGGCGCTCTCTGCAGCGATCCCAGCGGCTGTTTCATCGGTGGCAGCCCTCTCCTTTTGGTCGAGGAGGGTCCACCTTCGGCTCGTGGCCTCCTCCAGTCAACTTCAACGCCGACGGCCTTGCCCACGAACACCAGCACGGCTACAGCCTCCCCCACCGCTACACCGACGTCGCCCCCCACTCCCACGCCCACACCAACGAGCACGCCGACGCCAACAGCAACGAACACTCCTTCCCCTACATCCACCCTCACTCCCTCCCCAAATGTCATTGCGAGGAGCAAAGGAAGCGAAGCGGCTGAAGCGACGAAGCAATCCCCAAATGTGGGGGAGGAGATTGCTTCGCCCCCTTCGGAGGCTCGCAATGACAGTCTGGGAAAACACGCGGTCTCTGCCCACATTGAAATACATCCCGGCGTCATCACTATCCTGGGGCTAATCCTCCTTGGCGGAGTTATCATCTGGTGGCGGAGGTGGGGCTGATCAAAGTAAACGGACTTGGAGGCTAAGATGCTTATCACCAATAGCACGCTCATAACCTTTGGCGAGAAGAACCAGGTCATCTCCGATGGGGCCATCCTCATACCTTCGAGAAGCCCTTCGTCATGCTCAGGGGGGACCTCAGGACACCGCACGGGCGAGCACATAGCCGATTTGGGCTCGACAGTGGAGCTCACGGCAAAATACCCCGATGAGGAGATCCTCGATGCCCAGGGCAAACTAGCGATGCCCGGCCTGATCTGCGCCCACACCCACTTCTATGGCGCTTTCGCCCGGGGAATGGCCATCCCCGGCGAAGCTCCCCAGAACTTCCCAGAGATCCTGCAGAAGCTGTGGTGGCAGTTGGACAAGGCCCTCTTTTGGCAAGACATACGCTACAGCGCCTTGGTCTGCCTGATAGACGCCATCCGCCACGGCACCACCACCCTCATAGATCACCACGCCTCTCCCAGCGCCATCGAGGGCTCGCTGGACGTTATCGCCGAGGCAGTGGAGGAGGCCGGGGTGCGAGCCTGTCTCTGCTACGAGGTAACGGATAGGGACGGGGAAGAGCGCGCCGAGGCGGGAATAGAGGAGAACAGACGCTTCATTGAGAAAGTGGCGAGTGAGCAAGCTAGCAAGCTCGCTGCCACCTTTGGTTTGCACGCCTCGCTCACCCTCTCCGATGAGACGCTGGAGAGGGCGGTGGGGGTGGCCAATGAGTTGGGGGTAGGTTTTCACATCCACGTGGCTGAGGACATGGCCGACGTGCGGGACAGCCTGAAAAAAACGGGCCTGCGGGTCGTCGAGAGGTTGCACGAGTTCGGCGTACTAGGCCCCAAGACCATCGCCGCCCATTGCGTGCACGTGGACGCCTACGAGATGGAAATCCTGCAAGAGACGGGCACGCGGGTAGTCCACAACTCCCGCTCCAACATGAACAACGCCGTGGGCGTGGCTGATGTGCCGCGTATGCTCAAACTGGGGATTGATGTTGGCCTGGGCAACGATGGTTTTTCGAATAACATGTTCACTGAGATGCACACCGCTTACCTCCTGCACAAGCTGAGCAAGGGCGATCCACGAGTCATGAGTGCCAACCAGGTGATGCAGATGGCGTTTCAGAACAACGCTCAGATAGCTAATCTATTCTTCCCTTCGACAGCCCTTCGACCCTTCGGCAGAGCTCAGGGCAGGCTTGGCTCAGGACAAGGCTCAGGACACCGCCCCGACCCCTTGGGCCAGCTCTCCGTAGGCGCACTGGCCGATGTGATCCTGGTGGATTACAGGCCGACCACCCCCTTGACCGAAGGCAACTTCCCCTGGCACATTATCTTCGGGGTGGACGGCACGGGGGTGGACACGACCATCGTCGGTGGTCGGGTGCTGATGCGAAACAAGGAACTTTTGAGCCTGGACGAGGAAGAAATCTGCGCCAAATCGCAGGAGTTGGCGGCCAAAACGTGGAGGAGGATTTGATTATGAGCGGCTGGACGGCACTTTGTGCCGGCCGTCCACCGCTCGGCTGAGCTCGTGCCGAAGCCTGCGTGGACGGAGTTTTTGCGACTGCCTAGTAGCCAGTCGCCCGGTGCTTGAGCGCCCCCTAGTGACTAGTTTTCATTGGGTAGGGGGATCAGAAACCAGGCTTCGTCCTGAGGCTGAGCCCGAAGGGTTTTTGGTTGATAAGACACCTTCTCGCGTCCCAGGAGACCCCAAAAGAACAATCTGCTTGCTCAGACAGGGAAAAACCTGGTTTCTCTCTCCATTAGCAAAACATGGGAAAGGAAGAAGCATGTCCGATACCATGAAAGTCCAATCCTTTGAAGTCCTTCTCAACTGGATTTTGAAAGAATTAGAAGGGAACAAGTCCATCTTTGGGATTCACCGCTCTCTTTTCTATACCCTCAAGAAGGACAACCCTTATGCCATCGAGAACCTTTTTGGGCATTACCTTGCCACCCCCATCGGACCAGGGGCGGGTCCCCATACCCAGTTGACCCAGAACATCATCTGTGCCTGGCTCTCCGGGGGCAGATTCATCGAATTGAAAACCGTCCAGATCATGGACGAGTTAGAGATCCCCAGGCCCTGCATTGACATGGAGGACGAGGGCTATAACGTCGAATGGTCCCAGGAGCTCAAGCTGGATCAGTCTGCCAGCGAGTACGTGAAGGCCTGGGCTTTGATCCACGTCCTCCGCCGGCTCCTCCCTTCGACCCTTCGGCTACGCTCAGGACAGGCAGGCTCCGGACACCGCGGCTTCGAGGACCTTCCTTTTGGCACGATTTTCAACATGAGCGTCGGCTATGATCTCAAGGGGATTCAGAGCCCGCCCATGACCCGTTTCATCAACAAACTGGAGGATGCGTCCGAGGAAATCGCCGAGATCCAGGCGCTTCTGAGAAAGAAGTTTCCCCAGTTCGACGATATCGAAATTCCGACCAGGATCACCAACAACGTCACCCTTTCCACCATGCACGGCTGCCCCCCGGACGAAATCGAACGGATCGGCAGATACCTGCTGGAGGAAAGGGGGCTGCACACCGCCGTCAAGCTGAACCCCACCCTGCTGGGCAAAGAGGAGGTGATGCACATTCTCCACGACCATCTCGGTTTCAGGGAGATCCACATCCCCGATGCAGTCTTTGAGCACGACCTGCAGTACGACCGGGCAGTGGAATTGATCAAGACTCTGAAACAGGCTGCTGCAGAGCAGGGCCTGACCTTCGGAGTCAAGTTGAGCAACACCCTGGCAATGGCCAACCACAAGGGCATCCTTCCCGGCGACGAAATGTACATGTCGGGACGCGCCCTCTACCCGATCACCATGAACCTCTTCCACAAGCTCTCCCAGGACTTCGGCGAGCCTTCGGGCCGAGCTCAGGCCGAGGGGCTCAGTCGAGCCGAGTTCGGCGGCGACCCTTCGTCAAGCCCTTCGACAGGCTCAGGACGTAGCTCAGGGCAGGCTCTGAACGTTTCCTTCTCTGCCGGAGCAGACGCCTTGAATCTGACAGGGATTCTGGCCGCCGGTGCCTGGCCGATTACAGTGGTCTCGGACCTGCTGAAACCGGGCGGCTACTCCAGGCTCCCCCAATACCTTGAGAACCTGGAAAAGGATATGGAGAGGCTGGGGGCAAAGAGTCTGGAGGAACTGGCTCGAAACAAGCTGGCCAATCTGGAACGAGAGGCCGCCCGGGCCCTGGAAGCTGCCCGCTACAAGAAGAACTATCATCCCTACGGCCTGCCCAAAGTCGAATCGAAACTGGACCTTTTCGACTGTATCACTGCTCCCTGTGTGGAGAAGTGTGCGGTCCAGCAGGACGTACCTGAGTATGCCTGGCTGATCTCCCGCGAGAAATACGACGAGGCGCTGAAGGTTATCCTCTCCCGCAACCCTCTTCCCGGTGTCACCGGCTACGTCTGCAACCACCTGTGCCAGACCCGATGCACCCGCAACAACTACGACGAACCGGTCGCCATCCGGGCTTTGAAAAGATTTGCCGCCGAAAAAGTGAGCGCCACGATGCAGGCGGCCGCAAAACGCGGCAAAAGGGCCTCTCCTGAGCCCTTCGACAATGCTCAGGGCAAGCGTAGTCGAAGGGTGGCTGTGATTGGCAGCGGCCCCTCGGGGCTGGCCGCTGCCTGTTTCCTGGCGCTGAACGGTGTCCAGGTGACCGTTTACGAAGCCAAAGAATGGGCGGGAGGAATGTTGACCTCGGCCCTCCCCTCTTTCAGACTGGCTGAGGCCATCGTCCAGGAGGACATCGCTCGGATCAATGAACTGGGGGTCAAGATCGAGCTTTCCCATCCCATCACCACCCCTCCGCAAGAGCTTCTGAGCGAGCGCTTCGATGCTGTCTACATCGCCACGGGAGCGCAGAAAGGCACCCGGTTGCACATCGGAGGCGAGGACGGCGAAGGCGTCTACGATGCCCTCGATTTTCTGAACAAAGTGAGACAGGGCGAGCCAGTTGACCTGGGCAGCAGAGTCTTAGTGATCGGTGGAGGAAACTCGGCTATGGATGCCGCCAGAACAGCCAAGCGGCTCACGAGCGGCCCGGTCACGGTCGTCTACCGGCGGACCCGTCAGGAGATGCCGGCCATCAAGGAAGAGATCGAAGGGGTTCTGGTGGAAGGCATCACCTTGGAAGAACTGGCTTCTCCCGCCAGAGTCATTCTGAAGGAGGGAAGGGTCGCTGCCCTGGAATGCATTCGGAACGAGTTGGGAGAAGCTGGCGAGGACGGGAGGAGAAAGCCGATTCCCATTGAGGGCAGCGAGTTTGAAATCGAGGCCGATGCCATCATCATGGCCATCGGCCAGGTCCCAGACGTTTCCTTTCTCGACGGGAGTTCCGTTTCGCTTCGCAAAAACGGCACCATTGCCGCTCATCCCCAAACCTGCCTGACGGGAGAAAAGCACACCTATGCGGGAGGGGACGTCGTAAGAGGGCCTTCTACCATTATTGAGGCTATCGCCGACGGAAGGCGGGCGGCGGAAGCCATCTGCCGGGAGTTGGGGCTAGAAACGGTTCCGCCAGCCGTCGTCCTCCCCCGTCTCTGCGAGGAAGAGATTGTGAGTCTGAAAAAGACCAGGGCCAGAAAGGAGCCTCAGAACAGAGCCAAAATGCTTCCCCTCGAACAAAGGGGCGGGTTCGACCTGGTCGAAGAAACCCTGACAGAGGAAGCGGCCCTGAGCGAGGCGGCCAGGTGTCTGCAATGCTCGACCCTTTGCGACAAGTGTGTGGAAGTGTGCCCCAACCGGGCCAACTATACCTATACCATCTCTCCGGTCGTTCTGAGGCTGCCAAAGGTCTCCTGCCAGCAGAGTAAATTGACGGCGAAAGGGGAAGAGATTTTCAGACTCGACCAGACCAGGCAGATCATCCACATTGATGATTTCTGCAACGAGTGTGGCAACTGCGAGACCTTCTGTCTCCACGACGGCAAACCCTACCTGGACAAGCCCAGGCTCTTTCTCAGGGAAAGCGACTTTGAACTGGAAGAGGATAACGCCTTCTACGTCGAGAGAGGCGCGAAAGGATGGACCATCAGAAGGCGAGAGGGTGGGAAGGAGGCGCGTTTATCTGTGGAAAACGGTGGCCACGAGGCGCTATTCGAAAACGACCTGCTGAAAATAGGAATCTCCACCGTCGTGAGCCCTTCGTCCCGCTCAGGGCGGGGCCCGACGAACGGCCCCGCTGATTTTCAGATTAAGGCGATGGAGATGAAAAAGGATTTTCAGGGAGAGTTTTCCCTGGCCGGCCCGGCGAAAATGTATGTTATCCTCAAAGGTCTTTCCACATCCCTGTCTTTCCTGCCCTTTGAGTAGATGTAACCATATTCACACTGAAGCGACCCAGAGGAGCGCGCCTTCCGCACGACCCACGTGCCGCCGATCTTGGATGCGGGAAGGTGCAACGCCTGCGGCCTCTGCGTCACTCGCTGCCGTCCCCGCGCACTGGTAATGCCGCACTGAATGAAAGCACCGCTCTGTCAGGGGCCAGCCCCTTTATGGCTGACCGCTTCAGATGTAGCCGTCGAACAACTGTGACCGCTGGATGCTGAGCCACCTGCATAACCAATACAGGTGGCTTCTTTGTTGCTAAGCAAGTTGAAACCTGGTATACTATCAAGTGAAATGCGACTGTATCAAGCTCTAAACGTCAAAAGCGGCGATGTTATCTCCTTTGTTGGGGCCGGGGGGAAAACGACGGCGGCCCTGCGCTTGATGGAAGAGTTGGCTGGGATCCAAAGGCCAGTGGTGTTCACCACCACGACCAAGATCCTGGAGCCGATCCCCAGGGAAAACGAGTACTTGCTCCTCGCCCTTCGACAGCCCTTCGACAAAGCTCAGGACAGGGCTCAGGACACCGCCGAGGAGGAAGAGGCGTTGACTCAGGTGCCGGAGCTCCTGGTCCGCTATCCCAAGGTCTTCCTGGCTAAGCGCCGCTTGGAAGAGGTGGATCCGACCGCCTTAGGGGAAAGCGACAGGGATTACCCCATGCGCCCCAACAAGCTGGAAGGAGTGCACCCCTCCCTAGTGGACCACCTGGCCCTTCGACTGGGCTCAGGACAAGCCCAGCGGCTCAGCGAGGCGGTCATCCTGGTGGAGGCCGATGGAGCTTGCCACCGGGCCCTCAAGGCCCCCGCCGCCCACGAGCCGGTGGTGCCCGCCTCGACCAAGACACTCGTGCCCATGGCCGATCTCATCGCTCTGGGGAAGCCTCTGGCTGAAGAGCATGTCCACCGTCCTGAGTTGGTGGCGGACCTCACTGAAGCTGCCGTCGGCGAGCCCGTGACCGTCGAGATGGTAGCCACGGTGCTGAGCCATCCTCAGGGCGGCCTGAAGGGCCTCCCTGAGCAAGCGAGAGCGATCCCCATCCTGAACCAAATAGCGGAAGACCGCCCCTTGGACGAGGCGCGCGAGATTGCCCATCTTATCCTACGAAACGAACGCGTCGAGGGGGTAATTATCGCCTCCTTGCGAGCCCCCGAGCCAGTGTTGGAGGTTATAACCGCAGGGGGATCCTACGTCTGCCCCAGAGTAGCCGCCATCGTGCTCGCTGCTGGCGGGTCGCATCGCTTCGGCCAGCCCAAGCAGCTTCTGCCAGTGGGCAACAAGACCATGATCCAACACGTGGTGGACATCACTTTAGACTCGCCCCTCGAGCAGGTGATCGTCGTCCTGGGCTGCCGAGCGACGGAGATAAGAGCGAGCATCGCCAGCAGGCCGGTCCAAGTCGTGGTCAACCAGAAGTGGAGGTCAGGCCTGGGCAGCTCTGTGCAGGCGGGACTCTCGGCCGTGAAGCCGGAGGTTGGCGCGGCCCTCTTCGTCCTGGCCGACCAGCCGGGTGTCACGACGGAGGTCATAGCGAAGCTCGTCGAGCGCTACCGGGAGACCGGTGCGTCCATCGTCGTCCCCACCCATCGGGGCCGACAGGGCAATCCGGTACTATTCGACGGTTCTCTTTTCAGGAAGTTGATGGAGGTGAAAGGCGACCAAGGTGGACGACAGCTCATCGCCGAACACAGGGATGAGTTGGAGGAAGTAGAGGTGGAAACAGAGGCTATTCTTACCGACATTGACACCGCCGACGATTATCAGAGGAGCAGCGACCTATGGACAGACTCCAATCTATCAGAAGCCTGATAATTGACCTGGACGGCGTCCTCTACCGTGGCGACGAATCGATAGACGGTGCAAAAGGGTTCGTTGCCCTCTTGCAGCAAGAAGGGGTCCCCTTCCTCCTGCTTACCAACAACTCCACCCGCACGCCAGACCAGTACGTAACGAAGCTGGCTAAGATGGGCATCACCATCGAGGAAAGCGATGTCTTGACCTCGGCCCAGGCCACTGCTCTGTACATAGAGAGGATAGCACCGCCGGGAGCCCGAGTGTATGCCATCGGCGAGGAGGGCCTGCGGGCTGCCCTGCGAGAGAAGTGCACTATCGCCGGGGAAGGAGCCAATTTTGTAGTTGTCGGCATGGATAAAGGACTCACCTATGAGAAACTCAAAACCGCTGCTTTGTTGATCCGCAGCGGGGCCAGGTTTATCGCCACCAATCCAGATAAGACCCTGCCGACAGAGGAGGGCCTCATCCCAGGCAACGGGGCCATCATAGCAGCTTTGGAGGCGGCCACCGGTGTGGCCCCCTTCGTGGTGGGAAAACCAGAGCCGGCCATCTTCGACCTGGCTTTAGCCAGGATGGGGGTGGGTAAAGAGGGGGCGGCCGTTATCGGCGACCGCCTGGAGACCGATGTCCTGGGTGGACGGAGGGCTGGCCTGATGACCATCTTCGTCCTTTCGGGCGCCACCAGCCGGCAAGAGCTAGAAAACTCCCCTATCAAACCAGACTTGATCTTCGAGAACGTGAGGCAACTATATGAGGTCTGGCCGAAATCCTAAAGCTTTTGATAAGACCCCCCTGCTCGATTTAACCTACATTCAGTTAACCGGGCTCCTCACCTCCTGGGATGAGCCCGCCTATCGGGCCGATCAGATATGGCGCTGGCTTTATCGCTCCTTGGTCACCGACTTCCGGGAGATGACCACCCTGCCCGAGGGGCTAAGGGTGAGGCTGGCACAGGCGACCCTCTTGCGGACTATGAAGCCCCTGGAGGAACAGAGGGCCGCTGACGGCTTGACGCGCAAGGTGCTCTTCGCCCTGCGGGACAATCAGACCATCGAGAGCGTGCTGATGCACTACGAGCGGAGGCACACCGCCTGCATTTCCACTCAGGTGGGCTGTCCCTTTGGTTGCGTCTTCTGTGCCACAGGCCAGAGCGGCTTCGTACGGAACCTCACGGCGGGGGAGATCGTAGAACAGGTCCTTTTCTTCGCCCGTTTCTTGCAGGCAAAGGGCGAGGGGTTAACCAACGTGGTGTTCATGGGCATGGGCGAACCTCTGGCTAACTACGAAGCCACCTGGCAGGCCATTGAAACGCTAACTCACGATGAGGGTTTCAACCTGGGAACGCGGCGCATCACCATCTCGACCGTGGGCCTGGTGCCTGGCATCCGGCGCTTAGCTGAGGAAGGGGCCCAGATCGGCCTAGCCATCTCCCTCCATGCCCCCACCGATGAATTGCGCGATAAACTAGTCCCCATCAATCGCCGCTATCCCTTAACTCAATTGATGGCTGCCTGTCGCCATTACGTTGAACGAACGGGGAGACGCATCAGCTTCGAGTATGCCCTCATGTATGGGATCAACGATTCCCTGGAGCAAGCACGCCAACTCGCCCAGTTACTGGATGGGCTGCTCTGCCACGTCAATTTGATCCCTCTCAACCCCGTCCCTGAGTCGCCGTACCAACCCTCGCCGCGAGGTAGGATTCTGGCCTTCCAGGCCGAGCTCAACCGCTCAAAGGTGTCCAATACCCTCCGGGTGGAGCGGGGCACAGACATCCAGGCCGGCTGCGGTCAATTGCGCTGTCAGCGGATGCCAAAGGAGTAAGCGGATTTACCATCCCGATGACTAGCACATGAGTTTCCTATCCGTTGCTCACCTTGCATTTTTCCATAATACAGTGTATGATTATCCCCCAGGAGGAACCGTGATCAAGATCGCTCCCTCGATCCTCTCCGCCGATTTCGCCTGCTTGGGTGAGCAGATTGCGGAAGCTGAGGCGGGTGGTGCCGATTACATCCACGTAGATGTGATGGACGGCCACTTCGTGCCGAACATCACGGTGGGGCCACTGGTGGTGGAGGCCGTGCGACGGACAACAAAGCTGCCCCTGGACGTGCACCTGATGATCGAGGCTCCTGAGCGCTACATCGCTCGCTTCGCCGAGGCCGGCGCCGACATCATCACCGTCCACGTGGAAACTAGTTCGCATCTGCACCGCACGGTGCAGCGAATCAAGGAGCTGGGCGCGCGGGTTGGCGTTTCCCTCAATCCTGCCACGGCACTGAATACGTTGGAAGAGATCCTACCCTATGTGGATCTCGTTTTGCTGATGACTGTCAATCCGGGCTTCGGTGGGCAAGAGTTCATCGAGGAGATCCTGCCCAAGATCAAGAGGCTGCGCCAGATGCTCGACGGGCGGGGGCTGACATGTGAGCTCGAGGTGGACGGAGGGATCAACGTCGAGACAGCGCCCCGGGTGGTAGCTGCAGGGGCGGATATCCTGGTTGCTGGGGAAGCGATATTCGGAGCTGAGGAGGGCGTCGCCGAGGCGATGGGGAGGATAAGGGAGAGCATCCCAAAAGTAAAACGAGGCTCCAAGGACGTGCGGAAATCAAGCAGGAGGTGCCTGGGGTAGCGACAAGAGAAATCACAATGCACGTTCCGGAGGAGTTGCTACAAAGCCTCGATGAGGCTATTGGGGGGAAGCTTCACACGCGATGCGGTATTGACTAGACTCACTAAGGACTACGTCCAGCAAAGGAATTTGGAAAATGAGATCGCGAAGGCGATGCTCGCCCGGTTGGGAAGGAAGGCACCCGCTAACCGCTCAATTGATGACACGGAGATTGTCGCAAATAAGGTGGCAAAGGCGATAGCCGAGACCTTTGGAACAGACGATCCATTCAGAATCGTTAACATGGTAAGGAATGGAATATGATTTGCATCGATACCGATATCCTTGCCATTTTTCACATCTTCAAACAAGACGCTAGACATCCAATAATTCATGCCTTCAAACCTAGCGTCTGATGATGTCAAGGTTTTATATCCTCCGGTGGCGCTTAGCTCAACAAGGGAGTTTTGGACACACCAGAATACGGTGCTACTGAAGCGGATCGAGCGAGGCATGCGATTGGGCAATGCGGTTGTTCTGTGAGCGACAGAATCCAATGCTTGTGACATCTTCGTCACTTGGAACACAAAACACTTGCTGGAAAGATCGCTATCAACGTTCAAGTGCCGGAGGAGTGGCCAAAGGAGCGTAGCAAGGATTAGCAACCTCGCGACGGGAGAGGTCTTGTAGATACCAGGAAGCAAAAAGCCAGCCTCGCAATTTGAGCACTGGCAGGTTAGTGTATAGTGTATGCATATGGCGAATGGCATGAAAGCCATAGGCCATAAGCTACAAGGCGTTAACTTTTGGAAAGTGCTTTCAAGCATTTGGCGCAGACGTTAATGCGCTTGGTAACACCGCCTTTGGTGATGGTTACTTTCTGAATATTGGGCTTCCACTGACGCTTAGTAGCCTTCTTTGAATGGCTGACATTATGTCCAAACTGGACTCCCTTGCCACAGATGTCACACTTAGCCATGTCTACTCCCTTCTCAACAATGTCCAAATCACTATATATATCATACCACAAGAAGCCGCTTTGTGCAAATCGGCTAGCGGCTATTGACTCGCTACCTTTTTCAGACAAGATGGTACCGGTCATGTTGATGCTAATTGCTTGTTGGAGGTAGGTGAAAATGACAGAGGAGACGAGACTGGGTAAGATCGAGATTTCGCCAACAGCTATCGCCGGCATCGCCAGCCAAGCGGTGCTGAGTTGCTACGGAGTGGTCGGCATGGCCTCCAAGAGCCTGGTGGACGGGTTAGCCCAGATCATCCAGCCAGACAGCAAGCGAGGGGTAGACGTGAAACTGGAGGACGATCGGATCATCATAGACCTTTACGTAGTCATCGAGTATGGCACCAGGATTTCCGCCGTCGCCCACAATGTCATGAGCAGCGTGAAATTCAGCGTAGAGAAGGCCCTTGGCGTGCCCGTCTCTCAAGTGAACGTCCACGTTCAGGGATTGCGGGTGAGCAGTCTAGAATAAGCACTGGCCGATACCTTCAATGAGAGGCGCAAGTTCTTTGAAGGATGCGAAATCACCCCCAGGGGAAACGCAAGCTCTTTCCCCTCAGCAGGGGGAAATTAAAGAGATAAATTCATGCAGTGGGGGAGGGCTCAGGCAGGCCTTGGAGGCCAGCACCACCTGGCTTGAAAGGCACGTCCAAACCATCAACGCCCTAAACGTCTATCCTGTGCCCGACGGCGACACCGGCACCAACATGCTGCTCACCATGCGAGCCGCCCTTGAAGAATTGAACAACTCCTCGGCACAGTCAGCCTCGGCCGCCGCCCACACCGTGTCGTATGGCGCCCTGATGGGGGCTCGCGGTAACTCAGGGGTCATCCTCTCCCAGTTATTCCGAGGGCTCGCCAGAAGCTTGGATAAGAAGAAAACCTTCACTGCCTTGGAGTTAGCTCAAGCCATGAAGGAGGCTTCGGCTACAGCCTACAAGGGTGTGATCAAGCCCGTTGAAGGTACCATACTCACTGTGGCCCGAGAGGCGGCCGATGCGGCAGCGGCCGCTGCTGAGGAGAGGAACAACCTCCTCTACGTCCTAGAGAGAACGGTGGCGGAAGCCAGGCACTCCGTAGCCAGGACGCCATCTCTCTTGTCCGTGTTGGCAGATGCTGGCGTGGTTGATGCCGGCGGGCAGGGACTATTCGTCATCCTGGAAGGCGCCCTGCGCTTGCTCCAGGGGAGGGCGGTGGAGGCTGTCCCGGAGCTGGCCGCTGCCATTGATCTCAGAGCCTTCGAGGGCCAGGAGTACGGCTACGACACCCAGTTCGTTATCCAGGGCGAGAACCTGAATGTGGAGGAAATCAGGGAGGCCATAGCCACCATGGGCGACTCAGTCCTAGTGGTCGGCGATTCCGACACTGTCAAGGTACACCTGCACACGGATGAGCCGGGGACGCCGCTCAACTACGCCGCCGGTTGGGGCTCTTTGAAGGAGATCGTCGTGGAGAACATGCAGGAACAGTACGAAGAGTTCATCCTTGGCCAAACCCGGCCTCCCCTGCTCGCAGAGGAATTGGGCGACATAGCCATCCTGGTCGTCGCTCCCGGCGCGGGACTGGCCAGCGTGTTCGAGAGCCTGGGAGCCAGCGCTGTAGTGCCCGGCGGCCAAAGCATGAACCCCAGCACCCAAGAACTATTGGAAGCCATCGAAAGCTTGAATGCCGAAAAGGTCATCGTCCTGCCTAACAACGGCAACATTATCATGACGGCGCAACAGGCAAGAGAACTCTCCCAGAAAAAGGTGGTTGTCGTGCCTACCAAGACCATCCCTCAGGGCGTCAGCGCTGTCCTGGCTTTCAACTATCAAGCGGATCTGGAGACCAACGCCCAGATGATGCAACGAGCGACCCACGGCGTTCAGACCGCCGAGATAACCACGGCCACTCGTGCCGCTCAGATCAACGGCGTCAGTGTAGAGGAGGGAGAGATCATTGGCCTTTTGAATGGGGCATTAACCGCCTCGGGTAACACCCTGGAAGAGGTCGTTCAGGAGATGCTGCGTCAGATGAAAGCCGATGAACATGAGATAATCACCATATACTGCGGCGAGGGTATCGCTGGTACAGAGCCTGAGAGACTGGCCGACGAAATCCGGGCCAGCTACCCAGACCAGGAGGTGGAGCTAGTAGACGGCGGGCAACCTCACTATCACTACATCCTATCGGCGGAGTAGCGTCGCGTATCGCATATTTCTATATCAGACGTTAGGGCGAAGCACGCCTTAGAGCCTATCCAACAAGTCCAGCAAAGGCGGCTCCCATGCCGTCGAATTGCCCTCCGAGCCAGCCTCCGGCTTGGAGAGAGGCGCCGGACCGGCGGCCGGGCTTCGTCGTGAGTGGCTCGACTGAGCATTCGGCCTGAGGCTCGGCCCGAAGGCCCGCCGAAGTCTCAGCCGAACGGCGTGGGAGCCCAGCCAGCTATTGTTCGGATAGATACTTAGTTGGGGGATGAAATGGGAAGAGCGAAGGTTGTGACGGACAGTACTGCACACCTGGAAGCAGGCGTGGCCAAGAGGCTGGGGATCACCGTCGTCCCCCTCACGGTTCGCCTCGAGGAAGAAACCTTTCGTGAGGGCTTAGACATCACGGCTGAGGAATTCTTCCAGAAGCTGGACCGCAGCTCCGCCATGCCTGTGGCCCTTCCTCCGTCAGTGGAGGATTTCCAGGCTGTCTACACCAAACTAAGTAAAACCACGGACCAGATCATATCCATTCACATCTCCAGTAAGCTGAGCCAGACTTGCAACAGAGCTAGTGTGGCCTCTCAGGCCCTCCTGGGGCGCTGCGAGATCACTGTCATTGACTCCCTCACCACCTCATTAGGTTTAGGCATACTGGCTACTGCCGCCGCCCAGGCTGCAACTAAGGGCCAGCCTCTGGATGAGATCGAGCTTCTGATACGCGGCATGATTCCGCACATCTACATCGTCTTCCTGGCAGAGACCCTTGAGTATCTCGAAAGAGGAGGGCGCATTGGCCAAGCCCAAGCCCTGCTGGGCACCATGCTGAATATCAAGCCCTTCCTAGCTATTGAAGACGGCGAAATAATCCCCCTGGAGAAGGTGCGCACCCGCGAGAAGGCTGTGGACAAGCTTTTCGAGTTCGTGGCCGAATTCTCCCAAATCGAACAGATTGCTATTATGCAGAGCACGCCTGAGCCTATCGAGGAGACCAAGCTTTTGATCGAGCGCCTGGAGATAGCCTTCCCCAAGATAGAACACCCTATCCTGGTCTACGGGCCCGTACTAGCCTGCCACATCGGGCCCAATGGCTTAGGGGTGATCGTTTATGAGGGGTTGAACGAGGAAGGACTTGGTGAGCAGATTGGCATCTGAGGTCAAGGTCGTCACCGATAGCGCATCAGACTTCCCGGTGACGATAGCGAGGGACTTGGGGATCACTGTCGTGCCCGACAACGTTCACTTTGGCCAGAGGACCTACCGGGATGGGGTCGATCTCACCAGGGAGGAGTTTTTCATCGAACTAGCCAAGAGCCCCGTCCTGCCGACCACCTCGCAGCCCGCGGTGGGCGTCTTCGAGGAGGTCTACCGGCAGCTAGGACGAGAGGCCCGCCAGATCGTCTCTATCCACCTCCCGGCCAAGCTGAGCGCCGTTCTTAACTCGGCCCATCTGGCCGCCCAGTCACTGCCCGACCTGGAGATCGTCCTCATCGACTCCACTCAGGTCTCCATGGGCATGGGCTGGCTGGTCATCATCGCTGCAAGGGCGGCGCGCCAGGGGAAGAATCTAGCTGAGATCCTCGCTCTGGTGAAGGACACAATCCCTCGCCTGCGCCTCATCGCCATGCTGGACACCCTGGAGTACGTGCAGAAGGGGGGGCGTATCGGCAAGGGGGCCGCGCTTCTGGGCACGCTGCTCAGCATGAAGCCTATCGTCCAACTTCTAGACAGCGAGCTTCTGCCTGTAGAGAACGTGAGGACTCGGCGGAGGGCCCTCCAGCGACTGGCGGAGATCGTCACTGAGATGGCTCCCCTGGAGGAAGCGGCCGTCGTGCACGCTAACGCCCCTGCCCTCGCCCATGAGCTGGCCGAGATGCTGGCGCCTGTTCATCCCTTTGGTCGCATCCTCATCGGCCAGGTCGGGGCAATCCTGGGGACCCACACCGGCCCGGGGGCCGTCGGCGTGGCTTGTGTAATGAGGGGATGAGCTAATGACGGATGGGGTGACGAAGGAAAGCAATAGAGAGAACTCCTCATGTGAGCGTTCAAGAGCAGGGTCGGCAAAGCTCCCCGAGAACTCTGGCGGTCTTGGTTTGAGCAAGGAGTTGTCCAAGAAACTCCAAAACCCCTGGTTGATACGCGACTGAAGCTCTCGGGGAGGTAGGCGCTGAACGCTTACCCCCTCATCACTCGTTGACTCGTTGCCAATTTTTTTGGCGGAGGTTACATGGTATCGGCCTTTGAGAAACTAACAAAGATATTGGCGTTGGAAAAGGAACAGGGTTATCGCCGCAAGGCGGTCATTGGCGGGTTGGAAAGGTTCGCCTCCTTCTGGCGCGAGGAGGCTCGCCAGGAGGCCGAGGACTTGGAGAGCGCTCGCTTAGTAGAAGAGATCGTCGCCCTGCTCCGGGATTACCCAGCTTTGGGGGATCGCGGGGCCCGGGAGAGGATTGTAGAGGAGATACTAAGCAAGCTGAGTCAGAAGCCGAGGAGGGTGAAAGAAGAGCCACCTGAAAAAGAAGAGGTGGTCGAACCGAAAGAGGAACGCCTCCCGAAACGCCTGGGCCTGGACTCACCTGTCATTGCCCTCCTGGGCATCGGCCCGAGCCACGCCAAGCGGTTTAAGCGGCTGGGAGTGGAGACCATCCGCGATCTTTTGTACCTTTTCCCCCGCCGCTACAACGACTTCAGTTCCCTGAAGACCATCAACCAATTGGAGTACAACGAAGAGGTGACCATCATCGGGACTGTCTGGGACACTAATGTCCGCGAGACACGCAAGGGAGGGGTCATCGTCACCAGCATCATCTCCGATGGCACGGGCACCATTCAAGCCACCTGGTTCAATCAGCCTTACTTGGCCAAGCACTTACCCGCTGGCCGTCAGATCGTTCTCAGCGGCAAAATTGACGAATACTTGGGCCGCCTCGTCTTTCAATCGCCGGAATGGGAGCCCTTGGAGAAAGAGTTGATCCATACTGCCCGGCTCGTGCCCGCGTACCCCCTTACCAAAGGGCTGAGCGCTCGCTGGCTGCGCCGCCTGATGAAAAAGACCGTGGATTATTGGTCCAAGCGCCTGCCTGACCATTTACCTGCTAGATTGCGCCAGAGAGCCAACCTCCTGGACTTGGAGACGGCTATCGGTCAAATCCACTTCCCTGAGGACCAAGAGAGCCTCGAGCGAGCCCGGCGCCGCCTCAGCTTCGACGAGTTCTTCCTGATCCAGTTGGGGGTGCAGCGCCAACGACATCTCTGGCGATCTAAGCCAGGCAGGGCACTGACCATAGACGAAGAGTTGCTTAGATCCTTCCTTCTATCATTGCCTTTCACCCTGACCGGTGCTCAACAGCGCGCGCTAAAAGAGATCGTCAACGATCTGCGTCAGCCCCAGCCCATGAGCCGCCTCCTCCAGGGCGATGTTGGCTCAGGCAAGACGGTGGTAGCTGCAGCAGCAATCCTCTTGACCGTGGCCAACGGCTGCCAAGCCGTAATAATGGCCCCGACTGAAATCTTGGCTGAACAGCACTATGAGACCATCACGGAGCTGTTGGCGAATTTCGAATCACAAATCTCAAATCTCAAATCTCAAATCACAGTTCGACTCCTCATCGGCAGCCTGACGCCGCTGGAGAAAGAGCAGATCCATCAGCAGGCCGGTGCTGGAGATGCTGACATCATTATCGGCACCCATGCCCTGATCCAGGAGGGGGTGAAGTTTGAGGACCTGGGCTTGGCCGTCATAGATGAGCAGCATCGCTTCGGGGTGGCCCAGCGGGCCGCTCTGCGCCAGAAAGGGACCACGGAGACCGGCCCCTTCTCCGGCCCTGTGTGTCCTCACGTCCTGGTCATGAGTGCGACACCGATCCCTCGCACTCTGGCCCTGACCGTCTATGGAGACTTGGACATCTCGGTTATTGACGAGCTGCCCCCCGGTCGGCGGGAGATAAAGACCCGTTGGCTCCTGCCGCGAGAGCGGGAGCGGGCCTATAGTTTCCTGCGCAGTCAGATCGAGCAAGGTCACCAGGCCTTTATCATCTGCCCTCTGGTGGAGGAATCGGAAAAGATCGAGGCCAAGGCCGCTGTAGAGGAATATGGACGCCTGCAGAAAGTGATCTTCCCTGATTTGAAGCTGGGCCTTCTCCACGGTCGCATGAAGGGCGAGGAGAAAGAGGCAGTCATGGGGGCCTTCAAACGCGGCGAGTTCGACATCCTGGTTTCCACCTCGGTGGTAGAACTAGGTATAGATGTACCAAATGCCACGGTCATACTGGTGGAAGGGGGCAACCGTTTCGGCCTGGCCCAGTTGCACCAGTTCCGTGGCCGGGTAGGTCGGAGCGAGTACCAATCCCACTGCCTGCTTCTCTCCGAATCCTCAACCCTAGAAGCCCAGGAACGACTGCGAGCCATCGAGACCACCCAGGATGGCTTTGCCCTGGCCGAGAAGGACCTAGAGTTGAGAGGCCCCGGCGAGTTCTTCGGGACCCGCCAGAGCGGCCTGCCCGACCTCAAGCTGGCAAGGCTTAGCGATGTGAGGATTTTGGAGCAAGCCCGAACAGAGGCCCAAGTCCTCTTCACGGAGGACCCGGACCTGACGAAGCCTGAGCACCGGCTTCTGGCCCGCAAGTTGGCGGAGTTTTGGAGAGGAGAGGGCGACCTTAGTTAATGACCAAATCTCAAATCTCAATGACCAATAGCCGATTGGGGGTTGGTCACTTCGTGCTGAAGCACCCTTCGGGGTGACCCCCTCAGGGGAATCCTCAGTGCGAAGCATTGGCTCATTGGTCATTAGTCCAGTGGAGGTTCTTCATGACCGTCGCTATCTATCCCGCTACCTTCGATCCCATCACCAATGGTCACATAGACATAGCGGAGCGGGCGGCTGCTATCTTCGATAAATTGATCGTCGCGGTGTACGCCCGCCCTTTGAAAAGACTCCTCTTCTCTACTGAGGAGCGCTTGGCTATGACCCGCCAAGCTCTAAAGCATCTATCCAGTATCAGCGTCGAAAGCTACGATTGTTTGACAGTGGATTTCGCCCGCCAAAAAAGAGCACAGGTTGTGGTGCGCGGCCTGAGGGTGCTCTCCGATTTCGAATGGGAGTTCCAACTGGCATTGACCAACAGAAAGTTGGCCCCGGACATTGATACTGTCTGCTTGATGACCAGCCAGGAATACTCCTTTCTAAGCTCCAGTGTGGTCAAAGAAGTAGCTATGGCCGGGGGCTGTATAGACAATATGGTACCCACTCATGTCGTGTCCGCTCTCAAGAGGAAGTTCGAAGGACTGGGAGAAAAGGAGAGTGACAAGGTGCAGATAATCTCCTTGCGAGACTGAACCTATCTCTCTTAAACCTGCTTATTCTATCCAAGTGAGCTCAGCCGAGCGCGAATTGCAGAGGGGGTAATCAAAATGGACATCCTTTATTTGATTGACGAATTGGAATCAAGGCTTACAGAGGGCTGGCGGATTCCCCTCACCTCAAATGTCGTTGTTGGTGAAGAAGAGTTCTTCGACATCATCAACGAGATGCGCGAGCGCATCCCGGAGGAGGTCAGGCAAGCCAAGAAGACCGAACGGGAGAGGGAGCGGATCATTGCCCAAGCCCACGAGGAAGCGGAACGTATCGTGGCCTTAGCCAGAGAACAGGCCAAAGAGGTATTGGCCGAGATCGAAATCGTCAAAGTGGCCGAAGTACGCGCCGAAACCATCATCGAGCGGGCCCAGCACGAGACGGATAGAATCAAGACCGATGCCGACGACTACGTCATCGCAGTTCTGAGCGACTTGGAGGCCCATTTGGACAGCCTGCTGACACGCGCGCGCAATGGCATCAGGTTCGTGCAAGAGGGTCAAGTGAGCCCAGAAGGCGAGCAGGCGGGAGAAGAGGCTGAGGAGAGCGATTAAGCGGCTTGCGTAAGAGGCCACTTCTTGACACAATGGCTACTCTGGCTTATAATGGAACCCAAATTAGACATCTTTAACGACGTATGGAAGGAGTGTGAAAACTAAGTGGGAGCACTGCCTAAGAGAAAGATTTCCAAGGGGCGTCGGAATCGGAGGCGCGCGCATCACGCACTGAAGCTACCGAGGCTTGTCCCTTGTCCTCAGTGTCACGAACTTCGATTGCCCCATCAAGTCTGCCCATCCTGTGGCACTTACCAAGGCGTTGAAGTCATCGAGATCAAAACGAAGAAAAAGAGGTCCGAATAGCCGCTTCACCGCTGTTTGTCTTTCGAGGCCGTGCCAACGAAGCTTATGCACGGCCATTAGCTGTTCACCTGGGAGGCAAAGATGATCAGAACACCCCTCTGCGACCTGGTAGGTATCAAGTACCCCATCGTGCAGGGAGGTATGGCCTGGGTGGGCACGGCTGAACTCGCTGCCGCTATTTCCAATGCCGGGGGCCTAGGCATGATTGGAGGAGGCAACACCCCCCCTGAGAAGGTGGCCCGGGAGATCCGTTTGGCTAAGGAATCTACCGATAAACCATTCGGGGTGAACATCCCTCTGGCCATCTCCGAATACGCTGACGACATCGTAGCCCTTTGCATCAAGGAAGGTGTGAAAATCATGGTCATCGGGGCTTGGAGGCCAGGGAACCAAATAGCTCGCCTCAAGGAGGCGAACATCACCGTCATTCCCGTCATCGCCTCGGTAGCCCTGGCCAAGCGCCTGGAGCGCCAGGGGGTTGATGCCCTGATAGCCGAGGGGATGGAATCGGGCGGGCACATCGGCGATGTAGCCACCATGCCTCTGGTGCCGCAGGTGGTGAATGTTGTGGACATCCCGGTCATTGCTGCTGGCGGCATCGCCGATGGGCGGGGCCTGGTGGCGGCCTTGGCCTTAGGTGCCCAGGGCATCCAGATGGGCACCCGCTTCATCTGCACCACCGAGTGCACCGTCCACGAGAACTACAAGCGGGCGATCCTCAAGGCCAGGGATCGCTCCACTGTAACTACAGGACACAGCCTGGGACATCCCGTTCGCGCCCTTAAGAACCCCATGGTGCACCAGTTCGAGGAATTGGAGAGGCGCGGCATCTCGGAGGAGGAGATCATCGAGTTCGGAACGGGGAAGCTGAGACTGGCCGCCATCAAGGGGGATATAACAAACGGCTCAGTCATGGCTGGGCAGATCGCAGGGATGATCAATGACATCGTCCCCGTCAAGGAACTCATCGAGCGCATCGTCGCCGAGGCGGAGGAGATCATCGGCCAGTTGCAGGGGGTTGTGAGTTAGGTTGAAGGGAGGACTAACCTTGAAGATCGCTTTCGTCTTCCCCGGCCAGGGCTCGCAGTATGTGGGCATGGGGCGCGATTTGCATGAGGCTTACCCTAAGGCCAGCGCCGTTTTCGATAAAGCAGATGAAATCCTGGGGTTTCCCTTATCCAAGCTTTGCTTTGAAGGACCGAAGGAGGAGCTCGACGATACCATCAACACCCAACCGGCTCTCCTGACGGTCAGTGTGGCCCTGCTGCGGATTACTTCGGCGGAGCTCAGTACAGGGCTGGAGTTGGATCAGCTTGGTCCGGTAACTGTAGCCGGCCACAGCATGGGTGAATACACCGCTTTGGTAGCCGCCGGGGCCCTCGATTTCGCCGATGGCCTGAAGCTCGTGCGGGAGCGCGGCCGCGTGATGAAGGAAGCGGGGGAGAGAAACCCTGGTAGGATGGCAGCGGTCATCGGCCTGGATGCGGGGACACTCGAGGGGATATGCCAGGAGGCCAGCTTCCAGCTTCCAGCTTCCATCGTCCAGATAGCTAACTACAACTCGCCCGGCCAGATCGTAATCTCCGGCCATAAGGAGGCCCTGGGACGAGCCGTGGAGTTGGCCAAGGAGCGCGGGGCGAGGCGGGTCATGCCCTTGGCTGTGAGCATCGCCTCCCACTCGCCGTTAATGCAGTCCGCCGCCGAGTCTTTCGCCAGCATAGTGGCCCAGATTGATTTTCACCAGCCACGGGTGCCCGTCGTGGCCAACGTCACCGCCGCGCCCATCACCACCCTAGCGGAGATCAGGGAGGAGCTAGTGGAACAGCTCACCTCGACGGTACGGTGGGTGGAGTCGGTCCAGCACATGATCGCTCAGGGAGTCACAACCTTCGTGGAAATCGGGCCAAAGAACGTGTTGACAGGGCTCATCAGGCGCATTGATCAGAGCGTACGGGTGATGAATGTAGAAGATGTGGCAGGTGTGAAGGCGTTCTTGGAGGGAAAATGGGTTTAAAGGACAAGGTCGCGGTGATCACTGGCAGTTCGCGGGGCATCGGGCGGGCTATCGCTCTCAAATTGGCAGGTTTGGGGGCCAAGGTGGTGGTCAATTATCGCACTAATGCCGAGGCAGCTCAGGAGGTCGTCGAGGCCATCCAGGCCCAGGGTGGCCAGGCCATCGCTGTCCAGGCCGATGTCGGAGATGCTGAGGATGCGAAGAGACTCATCAAGGCAGCTCAAACGACCTACGGCGGGCTGGATATCCTGGTGAACAACGCCGGCACCACCCGCGACACGCTGCTCGCACGCATGTCGGAGGAGGACTGGAACCTGGTCATCAATACCAACCTCAAGGGGACCTTCAACTGCACCAAGGCCGCCATGCGGCCCATGATGCGCCAGCGCCATGGCCGCATCGTCAACATCACCTCGGTCGCGGGCCTGACAGGCAACCCCGGCCAGGCCAACTACTCCGCCGCCAAGGCGGGGCTGGTGGGCTTCACCAAGGCCGTGGCCAAGGAGGTCGGCTCGCGCAACATCACCGTCAACGCCGTGGCTCCCGGCTACATCCCGACCGACCTGACGGCGAGTCTGCCCCAGGAGCTGGTCGAGAAGGCCATCGAGATGACACCTTTGGGGCGAGCGGGTATGCCAGAAGACATAGCCAATGCGGTGGCCTTCCTGGTCTCCGACGAGGCCAGTTATATCACCGGCGTGGTGTTGCGTGTTGATGGCGGCCTGGCCATGATGGGATAGTTAAGGAGATGTTAAAGTGGAAGAGAAGTTGGGAAAAGTAATCATCGCTCCCGGTGTTTTGGTTACCATCGCTAGACTCACTGCCCTCTCCACGCCTGGAGTGGCAAGGATGAGCCCTGGCTGGACACATAGCATGGGGCGCTTGCTACGGCGTAGAGGCCCGGGCCAGGGAGTCAAGATAGAGGTCGAAGATGACACCGTCAGCGCAGACCTGTACATCGTCGTTGAGCAAGACGTGAATGTGCTGAAGCTAAGTCAAGAGATCCAGGCCGAAGTGAGTCGTGCCATCCATGACATGGTGGGCATGGATGTCAAAGAGGTCAACATCCACATCCAGGATGTGGAGATTCCTCTCAACGAAGATTAACAAAAGAGCAAAATGGGACATCGGTAGTGAAAGTCCGACGTCGCGCTCGAATCGTGGCCTTGCAGGCTCTGTTTGAGATTGATAGCGCCCATCACGATCCCGACACAGTCCTGCAACAGCGTCTTGCCTATAAACCCCTTCCCGAAGCAGGGCGCGATTTCGCCCGTGCTCTGGTGCAGGGCATCCTCGAGCATCAGGCAGAGTTGGATCCCCTGATCCAAGATAACGCCCCCGAGTGGCCCCTGGACCAGATAGCCATCATAGACAGAAATATCCTGCGTATGGCCATTTTCGAGTTCGTTATCGAGGGGAACACCCCAGTGAAAGTAGCTATCAACGAAGCTGTGGAGCTGGCTAAGTTATTCGGTAGCGATAGCTCGGGACGCTTCGTAAACGGCGTTCTAGGTACCATCGTGTCCAAAGTCTTTGCTTAGCTAAGCAGGTGGGAAAGAGCACCTACAGAATGAAGGTGACAGATGAATTTCTTCAACATAGGCACTGCTGAATTGCTGCTTATCTTCGCCATTGCTCTGATCGTCGTTGGGCCGCGCCGATTGCCGGAAATAGCCCAGGGCCTCGGCAAGATCCTCAATGATCTAAGGCAAATGTCACAAGAGTTCACCGCGGAGATGATGCGAGAGGTGAACGCCCCCTCCGACTCCAAAGAGAACGAGGCTAAGAAAATCGCGGGCCGAAACGTTTCTGAGAGACCAGTCCAGGGCCTCGGCAAAATCATCAACGACGTAAGGAAAATATCACAGGAGTTCACGGAGGAGATGACGCGAGAGTTGAATGTCTCCCTCGACTCCAAAGAGAACGAGAAATCCATGACCAAGGGCCAAGGACCATCTGACCAATAATGGCTGAAAAGAGACAATTGACCATCATCGAACATCTGGAGGAACTGCGGGGCCGGCTGATGAAGTCGGCCATTGCCTTGACTGTTACCACTCTGTTCAGCTTTATCTTCGCCAAGCAGTTCCTGCAGCTTCTCGTCGCTCCTATGGGAGAAACTCCGCCTGTGAGTTCGTCCCCCACCACAACCATTGTTGTCTTCACCAAAGTGGCCCTCATCAGCGGCGTGGCCCTGGCCATGCCCGTCCTCGTTTACCAGTTGATAAGCTTTATCGCTCCGGGGCTAAAACCACAGGAGAAAAGATACCTTTACTTTGTCCTGCCTGGTGCGACTATCTCTTTCGTGGCGGGCGTAGCCTTTGCTTATTTCGTTATGCTGCCAACGGCTATACCTTTCCTCAAAGGCTTTCTAAGCGATATCATCGAACCCAATTGGTTCATAGACAGATACATCTCTTTTGTTACCTCTCTCCTCTTCTGGGTAGGCTTAAGCTTCGAAACGCCGCTCTTGATCTTCTTTTTGGCCAAGTTAGGCATCGTTACTCCCGCGGTACTTTCCCGCAATCGCAAATACGCCGTCTTGGTGATAGCTGTCCTGGCCGCTGTCATCACTCCCACCCCTGACCCTTTCAACATGATACTGGTAATGGTGCCGCTAATACTCCTCTACGAAATCGGCATACTGCTGGCTAAATTGGCCTAGAGCCAATACTGTTCAGTTAAGCGCGCCGGTCGAGTAGCGTAGCGTATCGAGACCAAGGCGCTGGCTCGAATGCGATCGGAGCCTCTGCAAAGCCGCTCGCTTGGCCTCGATACGGCCCTTCGGGCCTACTCGACCAGCGCTCGCTTTCTTATCCGAATGGTATTAGGCTTAAAGCCTATCCAGAAGATAGCTGGGCATGGGAGCCCGGCCCGCTGTTTTGCGGAAAGGATGAGAACCAAAAGCAAAGGAGCAAATCGTTCAATGGCGAAAGACCGAGTCATCATCATGGGCGCAGCGGGGCGCGATTTCCACAATTTCAACATCTACTTCCGCAACAATGACAATTACGAGGTCGTAGCCTTCACCGCAGCCCAGATTCCCAACATCGAAGGAAGGGTCTATCCCCCCGAGTTGGCCGGCCCGGAATATGCCACGGGCATCCCCATCTACTCTGAAGCGCGGTTAACGGAGCTAATCAAAGAGCTGGAAGTCGCTCAGGTGATCTTCGCCTACAGCGACATATCGCATGAGTATGTGATGCACAAGGCTTCCCAGGTTTTGGCGGCTGGCGCCGACTTCCGACTCATGGGCACTGGATCCACTATGCTGAAGGCCCAAAAGCCTGTCGTCTCCATTTGCGCCGTGCGCACCGGATCGGGCAAGAGCCAGACCACCCGCCGGGTCTGCGACATCCTGCGGGAGAGGGGCAAGATGGTCATTGTCGTCCGCCACCCCATGCCTTACGGAGACCTAGGAAAGCAGATCTGCCAACGATTCGCCTCCTATGAGGACCTGGATCGCTACGAATGCACCATCGAGGAGCGAGAGGAATACGAGCCCCATCTCGACCGGGGCGTGGTAGTCTACGCTGGCGTTGATTACGAAAAGATCCTGCGGGAGGCTGAGCAAGAGGCCGAGATCATCGTTTGGGATGGAGGCAACAACGACCTGCCATTCTACAAGCCGGATTTGCACATCGTGGTGGCCGACCCCCATCGGGCTGGCCACGAAGTCGCCTATCACCCTGGCGAGGCTAACCTGCGTCTAGCCGACGTAGTGGTCATCAACAAGATTGACACCGCCGATCTGGAGGACGTGGCCACCGTCCGGGAGAATGTGCGGGCCACCAACCCCGACGCCGTCATCATCGAGGCTGCCTCGCCCATCTTCATCGAGGACCCAGGGGCCCTCCGGGGCAAGCGGGTGCTAGTGGTGGAGGATGGTCCCACCCTGACCCATGGGGAGATGGCCTACGGGGCTGGGATCGTGGCCGCCAGGCGCTTTGGGGCGGCGGAGATCGTGGACCCCCGACCCTACGCCGTCGGCTCTATAATCGAAACCTTCGAGAAATACCCCCAGACGGGGCCACTTCTACCGGCCATGGGCTATGGTCAGAAGCAGATCGAGGAGCTGGAGGAGACCATCAACGCCACCCCCTGTGACCTGGTCATCGTCGCCACTCCTATTGACCTCAGGCGGGTGCTGAAGCGCATCGCCCACCCCATGTACCAAGTCCGCTACGAGCTGCAGGAGATCGGCCAGCCGACGCTGGAAGAGGTGTTGGTCGAGGTCTTTGGTTAGTGTACAGGCTATACTGCCATGCTGGCGGCAGCGACGACTGTCACGAAGTTTGGTGGGATTCTCAAATAAGGACAGTGGCTAAACGCAGTTTTCTGGAACAATACAAGGGACAGCTAACTCCCGCTCAAGCGGCTGAAGGTATTCGGGTTGCTGCCCAGAATGCCAAGAATCTGTTGGCAGATGCAGAGCTTCTCCTTGAGAATGCTCGCTGGGCACGGGCCTGCGCCCTTGCCATTCTTGTAATAGAAGAAGCTGGCAAGACGGCAATTCTCAGAGGAATGCTCCTCGCACGCAACGGGGAGGAATTGAAGCACGAACGGCGGGCATACAGAAGTCATGTCAAAAAGAATCTAACTTGGATTTTTCCCCAACTTGTATCCGAAGGTGCGCGCAAACTTGACAGTTTTCGCCGTATCTTTGACGAGGACAGTGACCATGGATTATTACTTGAATCAGTGAAGCAGATGGCTTTTTATTCTGACGCATGTGGAGACTGTCATTGGTCATTGCCAACCAGTGTGATTGACCAGGAATTGGCTGAAACAATGGTTTCAGTTGCCAGGAGAGTGGTTTCTCCAGAGCCCAGCGCAATGAGCACAGAAGCTGAGCTTGAATTATGGGTCAGGCACATGCGACCTGTTTGGAAGCAAAGTGTGGAGGCGATGAAGTTAGCTCTGCTAAAATGCTATGTGGAGGCCAAAGAGAAAGGCATCTTGAGTGGAGAACGCTCACCAGAAGATATGGCTAAGTTCTTGGGCTTTGAATAATACAAGAACGCCGCCAAACAACCTCTGAATACATCGCAAGGAGGCAAAGTATGTCCAACAGAGTAGCCATCGTGGGCGTTGGTTACACCGGTTTTAGTCCTCTCACCCCTGAGGTCTCATTCAAGGAGCTCATGTACGAGGCCGTAGAATAGACCTGGTCTACCAGGTTGAATCAATAATCTAAGGAGGAACGCAACGATGCGAACCGTGTACGCCGTATCGGGTGGGGTGAGCAAATTCACCAAGGCCCGCCCTGACAAGACCTATCCGGCCATTGTCAAAGAGGCCTACGATTACGCCATTGCCGACATCGGACTGGAACATCCCCAGTTCTTCGAGGTGGTGGATGGCACGGTGGCCTCTTACTTTTCCGACCACTTCGCCCGCCAACTGATGGCCGGCATCATCGCCCAGGATTACCTAGGTATGTGCCCCAAACCATCCCACCGGGTGGAGGGGGGCGGAGCCACGGGCGGCATCTGCTTCCAGGAAGGGTGGAAAGCTATCGCTTCAGGCTATATGGACACTTGCCTGTGCTACGGCTTTGAGTTGATGTCCCACGTCGAGACCTGGAAAGGGAACGAGTTCATTGCCCTGGCTTCGGATGTGAGCTTCGACTATCCGGTGGGTGGCTTCTACTCCGGCTACTACGCCATGATGGTCACCCGCTACATGGCCGAGTTCGGGACGACCGTGGAACAGATGGCCCACGTCTCCGTCAAGAACCACATCAATGCCTATTACAACCCCTATGCTCAGAAACGGAATCGCTACACCATCCAGGACGTGCGCAATGCGCCCATGGTGGCCTGGCCCCTGACCCGTCTGGACATCTGCGTGATGAGCGACGGCGCAGCCTGCACCATCCTTTGCAGTGAAGACGGTCTGGCCAAGCTGGAGAAGGCAGGCGCTACCATTCCTCGGCCGCTGGTCAAGGTCGCCGGCATCGGGCGGGGGACGGACGCCATGCGCATGTCTGACCGGCCTCACCAATCCTACGAGGACTTCTACCGCTACAACGCCCTGCCCAACGAGATGGACGATGATTCTAGGGCCTATTACAAAGAGCTGTGGGACAGAGGCTTCCGTTACCCTGGCATCCACTCCTTCCGCGCCGGCCGCATGGGCTCCAAAGAAGCCTACCAGAACGCCGGCATCACCGATCCGCTGAAGGAGATTGACTTCGTTGAGCTGCACGACGCCTACACCTCCAGCGAGGTCCAGACCTACGAGGATATGGGCTTGTGCCGGTACGGGGAGGGTGGGAAATTCGCCGCCAGCGGGAAGACTTTCATGCCCGGCATAGATTATGGCTTGAACCTGCCGGAGGAGCCAGTGTGTCCGGTCAACCCTTCAGGGGGACTCATCGCCTGCGGCCATCCTGTGGGGGCGACCGGACTGATGCAGGCCGTCTTTGCCATCTGGCAATTGCAGGGCACCATCAGCAAGCACTTTGGCGACCCCACTCTGCAAATACCCGATGCCAGGCGCGGCGCTATCCACAGCCACGCTGGAACGGGTACCTACGTCACCGTCAGCATCCTGGAAAGAGAATAAGGAGCGAACAATGTCTGACAAAAAAGAGATCGTGAGTACAAAGAAAGAGACCCTGGGCGGCTATGTCCTCCACAGCGTTCCCTTCCCACGAGAATTGAATGAGGAAACGCTGGCCTTGCTCAAGCAGATGGAGCCCATTCTGGTTGAGCAGCCCTACAGCATCACTTACCTGCACTCCTATGGGCAGGACTCCCCCTTCTTCGCCGGGCTGGCCAACAAGGTCTTCCTGGGCTGTCGTGAGTCGGAGACGGGCTATACCTATGCTACTCCCCGTGGACATTGCATGTACAGCGGCAAGGAGACCGAGTGGGTGCGCTTCCCCGACGAGGGGACCATCCATGCCTTCACCGTCTGCCACTTCGGGAGCGAGGAGTTCCTGCCAGAGTGCCCCTTCGTTCTCGTTCAGGTCGAGTTTGAAGGAGCTGACACCTTGTTCCTGGGCCGTCTCCTGGGGGTTGATCCCTACGACGCCACCACCGACTGGATCGGCAAGAAGGTCAAGGCCAAATACCTGCGCCTTTCCAAGTTCAAGCCAACGGACGTCTACTTCGTCCTGGCCGAAGAGTGAGGCAGGGGATATAACGGAGCCTTCAGACCTCCGAGGTTTTGACCGCGGATTCGGACATATCGTGGCAAAAAGCTTGTTGGAAGCCGCAAACGAACATGCCAGGGAAACCTCGGAGGTCTTTGGAGTGGTGTAGAGGGAGGTGCGATTGACCGATTTAATAGCAGAAATAATAGCTCATGCGCGCCGGGAAGACAGGGTTTACCTGATGGAGCACGAGTGCAAAGCCATCCTGAGAGACATCGGCGTGCCTACGACGACCTGGCTCGTCGCTAAATCAGAGGAAGAAGCCGTCGCCATGAGCGAGGCGATGGGATACCCGGTGGCCTTGAAAATCCTGTCGCCAGAGATCATTCACAAGTCGGACGCCGGAGGGGTGAAGCTCAACCTGGGCAGAGGGGAGGTGAGAGTGGCCTACAACGAACTCGTTGCCAGGTTCAAAGGTCGCCACGTGACCGGCGTGAGCGTTCAGGAGATGGCGAAGCCGGGGCTGGAGGTGATCGTCGGCGCGACAAGAGACGTCACCTTTGGCCCCGTTTTGATGTTCGGGCTGGGTGGCGTTTTCGTGGAGGTGCTGAAGGACGTCGCCTTCAGGGTGATCCCCACCACCGAGGGCGACGCCCAGGAGATGATGGAGGAGATTAAGGGCTACGAGCTTCTCCAGGGCTACCGAGGACGCTCGGCCGACACCGCCAGCCTGAGGGACATCCTGCTGAAGGTCTCCGACCTGGTGACGACCTACCCGGCCATCAAAGAGGTCGATCTGAACCCCGTCTTCGCATATCCTCAGGCGAGCCTGGTCGTTGACGCCAGGATGATCCTGGAGGAGGCTCCTCCGAGGGAGATCACCGCCGTGCCCCAAACCGACCTCGCCGCGGTGTTCGATCCCCGAAGCGTGGCCGTCGTCGGGGCCAGCACCACTCCGAACAAGGCAGGCTTCAACATCCTCCAGAACCTGCTGAGGCTGGGATACGAGGGGGAGGTCTACCCCGTCAACCCAAAGGCGGAGGAGATTCTGGGCCTCAAGGTGTATCCCGCCGTTGACCAAATCCCCCACCAGGTTGACGCGGCCATCATCGCCACGCCAGCGAGCGTCGTGGTGGACGTGATGAGAGATTGTGCCAGGAAGGGGGTCAAGGCGGCCATCATCATCAGCTCCGGCTTCTCCGAGGAGAGCCCTTCGACAGGGCTCAGGCCAGGCGAGGAGGGGAGACGTCTGGAGAATGAGGTAGTGGCAATCGCCCGCG